>Ga0116168_1000320_pt1 | contig 49309 bp, 55 predicted proteins | sample AD_UKC129_MetaG_FD_89795 | JGI IMG/M metagenome (GOLD analysis project Ga0116168, IMG submission 89795) | Active sludge microbial communities of municipal wastewater-treating anaerobic digesters from Canada - AD_UKC129_MetaG | ecosystem: Engineered > Bioreactor > Anaerobic > Digestate | place... | reverse complement strand
TATCTTTGCATAACTATCTTTTAGATTCCCATTACCGTCTCTTAAAGATTTTACCTCTGTTCCTGTTAATACAATCCCGGCCTCATATTTATCTTCTATATGGTAATCGTGGTATGCCTTTTTATTCGTGCATATGGTTTTCATGTTTATAATTATAGCATACTTTCAAAAAAGTGTGTTCATTTTCCTTGAATTGATTTTTTTCATATGATATTTCGTGATAATATCTGAAAAATTGAAAAACAAAGAAGATAAAACTATGTCTAATTTTTTCCTTGTTTCTGTTCCTGTAGGAAACTTAAGAAGAGAACCGAAAGAGATGGAATTTGTCTACACCCACGATGAACTGCAGGAAACACAGGTCTTATATAATGAAAAAGTGATTTTGAAAAAAAAAGAAAGGGGTTGGTGTTATATTGAAGCAGAGGAACAAAAGACCTTTGGAAAAAAAAAGACCTGGCAGGGTTATCCAGGATGGATTAGAGATGAAAATATTATATCTTTAAAAAAGGTTTTAACTGGCAAAAGTTTAATAATAAAAAGCAAGATATCTAAGGTTTTTAATGAGCCTACAGAAAAATCGCAAGTTTTATTAAATCTCCTTTTGGGTACAAGGCTATATATTTCTGACGAGATATGTGAATCAAAGGACTTCTATAAAGTTTTTTTAATCAAAGGAGAGACTGGATGGATAAAAAAAGACGATGCCTTTTTAAAACAAGAAATGTTCCATGAAAGGGATTTAAGACAACAGATCATCAACACTGCCCGATTGTTTGTTGGAACTCCTTATCTATGGGGCGGTAGAAGTATTTATACGCCTGAAATAAATATACCTACAGGTGTTGATTGTTCTGGGCTTGTTAATCTTTCTTATAGAACCGTAGATATTGATTTGCCCAGAGATGCAAAAGACCAGTGGTTGGTGTCAAAAGATATATTACCAGATGAAATAAAGATAGGGGACCTTATTTTTTTATCAGAAAAGAACAACCCCGAAAGGATTGTCCATGTAGTATTGTATGCCGGTGAAGAAAAAGTTATTGAGGCATATGAGACAAAAACTCTCGTTAGAGAGATAGAATTTTTTCAAAGATTTGGCATAAAGCTATCCCAATTAAAGGATAGCGTTGTTAAAATTGAAGACAGATTTGTATACTTTAAAAGAGTTATATAGCGATGATAATTAAAAATTTGAGTGTGAAAACCGTAATAAAACCACTAAAGGTTTTATTCTCCACATCCCTCGGCAGCAAAGAAGAGATGATGAGTGTCTTGGTAAAGATTACTCTGGACAATGGTTCATATGGATTAGGCGAATGCCCCACAAGCTTTGTTTCAAAATTAGAAACCATAGAGGCCATAAAAGAGATATTAACATATACAAAGAAACAGATTCAAAACAAACCGATAGAAGATTTTGAAGAAATTGTGCAATTTTTGAGAAGAAGATTTTTCATGTATCCTATGACAGTTTCAGGTATTGAGGTTGCTTTATTCAGGGCATACCTTAATGTTATTGGTATCGATGAATATACGTATTGGGGTGCAAGACTTAAAAATTTAGAGACAGATATAACCATACCATTTTTGACGGATTTGAATGCTATAAATTCATGGCTTAATTATGGAATTAAAAAAGGATTTAAAATATTTAAATTAAAATTAAGCGGGGATGTGATACAGGACATTCTATTACTTTCTAAGGTAAATGAAATTTTAAATGATTCTACCAGTAGCCATACTATACGTCTTGACGGTAATCAAGGTTTTACTGAAAAGACCTTTTTAAAACTCCAGGATATTATGGAAAAAAAGGGTTACATAATCCAGTGTTTTGAACAACCCCTTAAAAAAAACGATTTTTCAGGTATGAAGGTCATAAAAAAATACTCCCATATACCTATTATACTCGATGAAACTGTTTTTAGTTCCTGCGAATTGAATCGTGTTATTTCAGAAAATATCTGCGATGGAGTAAATATTAAGGTTGCTAAAAGCGGGATTTTAGAATCAAAAAGAATGATAGAAATAGCAAAAAGGCACAAATTAAAACTCATGATTGGCTGTATGACAGAAACGATGATAGGCCTGTCAGCAGGAATCTACCTTGCCTGCGGGACAGGACAATTCGATTTTGTTGACCTTGATTCAATTTATTATATAAGGCATAAAAGAAATTACGGGAATATAAACTTAGTGCCGCCATTCTTTTTTATAAATTGGGCATAATTTTTCTTTCTTGACAAAAATTTAAATCAATGCTACCCATTAAAAATAGACAGTTTAATTAATTTAGTTTAATTTTAAAAAGAGGGGGGTGAAATAAATTTTATAAAAATTAAAAGGAGGGGTATTATGCCTGACAGTGTATATAAGATAATTGAAATTGTGGGCACAAGCACAAAGTCTTGGGAAGATGCTGCCAAAACAGCTGTTGAAACTGCTTCTAAGACCTTAAAAGATTTAAGAATTGCCGAGATTGTAAAGCTCGACATGACCCTTGAAAACGGAAAAGTTACAACATACAGGGCAAGGGTAAATATATCATTTAAGTATCACGGTGAGACCTAACATTAGAAAATGATTATTTAAACAAAAAAGGGCGGGGCATGCCTGCCCTTTTTAAATCCTGTAAGGTTTAAAAATATTATAAATTTTCAAATAAACATCTCCTAAGCATAAGCCTTGCATGAAAATCCTTTGACATCATTTTTTTGTTATAAGATCCTTTGTATGGTATTTTTATAACAAGACCGATTAAAAAATAAGGAAAAAAGTAGAAGGCATAAAAGGATTTATGGTAGATGTAGATATGGATGAGGATAAGGTCTTTTTTATGCTTGGCATCATCCATAGAGATATTTCGAGTAAAGAGATGCTTATAAAATGGCTAAAAAAAGAGATGCCCCAGGTAATAACATTAGAATTATCAAATTATGGACTGACATTCAGGGAAAAGATGGCTGATTACTATAAACAAAAACTTGAAGAAAATTTGAAAAAGATAAAATTCTGTAACAATACAGGTCATGTTACAAACAAATACATAAGAGACATATATGCTTATTTAGATATTCCCTATGAATACAAGGCAGCTCAAGAATATGTAAGAGATTATGGGGGATATTTATATCTTATTGATTTGGATATATTTTCCTTAATAAAATTAAAGGATATTGATAAACTGCTGGATGTTAATAACCTTAGGTCTCTTATTGATTTAAAGAATGAAGAAAAAACAAACTCTGAGCTTATATTCGCAAGGCTTTATTTTGAAAAAGGTATAAAAACATTTGAATATACTGAAGAAATGCGAATCAGAGATATTCATATGAAGAATAAAATATCCCTTATCATGAGATGTCATAATGAGAAGAGATTTCTACATATATGCGGATGGCAGCATTTAAGCGACCCCTATAATGTTTATGAACCATTAAAGCCTATAAAGGTGTTTATATATGATTAAAATCTTTGTTTTTGATTTAGGAAATGTCATATTGCCTTTTGACCATAGAAAGATACCGGAAAAACTCCTTGCTTGGTCATCGAAAAAAGAGCTATTCAGTCCTCAAGAGATGTTTACATATTTATTTGATGTAGAGCATGGCATTATTAATTCCTACGAAGAAGGTTATATAAATTCTAAAGAATTTTTTAACATAATTTGCAAAAGATATAGCCTTGAGATGGATTTCAAAGACTTTAAAGAAATTTGGACACATATTTTTAAAGAGGACATTGAGGTAAATAAAATTATACTTAATTTAAAACAGCTGGGTTATCCGCTCTTTATTTTAAGCAATACAAATGAACTTCATTTTACCTATATCAAAGAAAATTATCCCATTGTGCATGTATTTGATGAGTGGATATTATCATACGAGGTGCATGCAAAAAAACCTAAAAAAAGGATTTTTGAAGAAATATTTAATAGAGCAGATGTTAACGGTCATGAGGTTTTCTATGTTGATGATACAGAATCATATGTTTTAAAGGCAAAAGAAATATTTGGATTCTATGGAGTTGTTTTCAAGGGTGCAGATGAATTAAAAATGCACATTAAAAAGGTTTTAGACAGGGGGAATAAAAAATAACATGCAATATCCTAATATTGATCCTGTAATTGTAAAGGTGGGACCATTTGCTATAAGATGGTATGGTCTTATGTATATCTTTGGTTTTGCCACTTCATATTTTTTAGTTTTGTATCAGATAAAAAATAAGTACGTAGACATAAGCCGTAAGTTTATCGATGACCTTTATTTTTATCTAATACTTGGTTTGATAGTCGGTGCAAGATTAGGGTATATTCTTTTTTATAATCTCGATTTCTATATTAAAAATCCCGTTGAGATTTTTGCATTCTGGCACGGTGGTATGTCCTTCCATGGAGGGTTAATAGGTGCTTTTGTTGCAGGATTCATTATTATTAAAAAGGGGAACATGGATTTTTTTAGAATAGCCGACCTCATCATACCTACGTGTCCCCTTGGATTAGCATTTGGCAGAATCGGAAACTTTATAAATGGTGAATTATATGGAAAACCATCTTCTGTTCCATGGGCTATGGTTTTTCCTGGCACAGACAATATACCCAGGCATCCGTCACAGTTATATGAGGCGTTTTTGGAAGGGATATGCCTTTTTATAATACTGTGGTTATATAAAGATAGAAAAAAATATGAAGGCGATGTGCTTGCATTGTTTATTATACTCTATGGTATATTTAGAATATTTTGTGAGTTTTTTCGTGAGCCCGATGCCCAAATCGGATTTATCTTTGGCGTGTTAACAATGGGGCAGATTCTTAGCCTTATCATGGTATGCATTGGTTTCATTCTAAAATTTTATATAAAGACATTTCGTTTTAAAAAGTAAACATTACAGTAAATATTAATTTTTTTTGAAATTTCAATCCTTGACAAATGATGGTCAGGCTTTTAAAATAAGGAAAATTTTTTTAATTTCTGGAGGCATTATGTGGGACAATTTGAGCTTAAAAGAAGTTGTGGAGTTAACAAAAGACCCATTTCCGTCTATCAGAAAATGGGTTAAAGAAAAAGGCAAAAAGGTTATAGGTAGCACTATCCCTGATGTTCCTGAAGAGGTCATCCATGCCTTTGATTTTCTCCCTGTTTCACTAATTGGGACAGATAAACCTTTAAAAAAGGCACCAAGCCGCCTCCCTGACAATGCATGTTCATTAGCAAGGAGTAATCTTGAACTTGTAATGAGCTATGAAGGTGACCTTTTTGACGGTTTTGTCTTGCCCCAGGTATGTGATACAACCCAGCACCTATCAGACATATGGAGAATTCACTTTCCCGATAAGTATACTGAATGTTTTTTGGCCCCACGCCAGGTTGATAGACCAAGTGCAAGGTATTGGACAAAGGAGGAAATTGAAAGGCTAATCTCATCTTTGAGTAACTGGACAAACAGAAAGATAACAGATGATGGCCTAAATAGTTCCATAGCTCTTTTTAACGAGAACAAAAAGTTACTGAAAGAAATCTACGATTTTAAAAAGAAAAATCCGGCTGCTTTAACCAACAAAGAATTGTTTTCCCTTATAAAATTGTCCATGCAGGTGGACAAGGAAGAATTCAACAAAAGTCTAAAAAGAATAAAAGATGGGCTAAAACCACAGAAAGGCGAAGGTTATACGGATATTGTCCTTGCAGGTATTACATGTGACCCTCCTGAGGTGTATGCACTATTTGATGAGATCAAGTTGAATATTGTAGCAGATACACTGGTTACAGGAACACGCTACATTGATGGCGTCGTAGCACAGAATGGAAATCCAGTAGATGCACTGGTAGATAGACATATGAACAGGATGTTCTTTTCGCCGATCCATGATAATGTTTACAGAAATTTTGAAGAGATAAAAACATTGTATAAAGAAAATAATGCAAAGGCAGTTATCTACATACATATTGAATTCTGTGAATCTCAGGAATATGACCTTCCTGATCTTAAAAATATGTTGAGAAAAGAAGGCATACCTTTCCATGTAATGGACACAGAGTATCAGACTCTGTCTTTATCTCACCTGAGGACAAGACTTCAGGCATTCTTTGAATCTTTGAAAGGGGGCGCTCTATGAGTGATACACAAAAAACAGAAAAACCAAAAAAGGAACTAACAAAATCTCAAATGTTATCAAAGAAGATAACAGAAGATTATATGAACGAGGCATTTCGTGCCCACGAGCTTGGCAAATTGATAGGCTATACAACGGCTATATCTCCTGTTGAAATATTCGTAGCCCACGATATAATACCCATATATCCTGAAAACCATGCTGTTGCAAATCTTACAGCAAAAAAAGGGGCCCAGCTCTGTTCTGTAACTGAAAGTTTAGGCTATACCAGTCATCTATGTGCATATGCGAGAAGTGATTTAGGTTATAGAGAAACAGGCATAACCGTTACGAGGGGCATACCAGAGCCTGACCTATTTCTTGCATGCAATGCCCAGTGTTTTACATTAACTAAATGGTTTCAGGTGCTTGCAAGAAGGGGAAATCTTCCTGTATTTATTTTTGACACCCCTGAATACATTATGGATAAAAAGGCAAGAGAAGAGATTATCAAGTACTGTGTTATTCAGCTTAAAGAGCTAATAAGTTTTCTTGAAGAGGTTACAAAGAAGAAATTTGATTACGACAGACTGAACGAAGTTATGAAATATTCTGCAGAATCAAGTAGACTCTACAAAAAATTTCTCGATATGGCACAGTATAAACCATCACCGATTAGCATATTTGACGCATTAATTGGTATGGCAATAGCAGTCTACAGAAGGGGAACACCTGAATGTGTTGAATATTACAGGACCCTGTGTGAAGAGTTTCAGGAAAAAGCAGATAAAGGTATTGGCGTGCTTCCAAAGGATAAAGAAAAATATCGTCTTTACTGGGAAAACCTGCCGGTATGGTTCAAATTCAGTAACCATGCAAAATTGCTTGGTTCATACGGTGGTGTTATACTCACATCCCTTTATGTCCATGCATGGAGCTTTGAATTCGACCTTGACAAGGACCCCCTTGTTACTCTCGCTGAAAATTATGTTTCAAGATTTTCAAATTCCACTCTTGAAGATAGAGCTGAAATGGCAATGGACCTCTTCAAGAGGTATTCATTAAACGGTATGATTATGTTTATGAACAGGAGTTGCAAGGCAGTTTCCTTTGCCGTGCCTACATTAAAAGATGTCCTCGTAAAGAGAACAGGCATTCCAGCCCTTGTGTTTGAAAGCGATATGGGCGATCAGAGGTTTTATTCAGAGACTCAAATCCGCACAAGGATAGAGGCATATTTTGAGACCTTAGATAGACTGCAGGCTAAGGTGGCATAAAAAATGGTTTTTAAGGCTTGGCCCTGGACATAGCTCCAGGGCCTTTTATTTATGGTCATGGCCTTATCATTAACATTTAAACAGAAATACGAAAAACTTAAAAAAAATATACAGAACCTCAAAAGGGTTGTCGTTGCCTTTTCAGGTGGCGTTGACAGTTCACTGCTTTTAAAGATTTCAAGGGATGTTTTAGGCAAGCAGAATGTCGTGGCTTTTATTGGTAATTTCCCTGCCTTTCCTGAAAGAGAACTTGCCCTTGCAAAAAATCTTGTCAAAGAAATGGATTGTAAGTGCGAAATCGTTGAAACAGGGCAATTAGATGACCCGAATTTTTTAAAAAATGATTCAAATAGATGCTATTACTGTAAAAGGCATTTAATGGAGAAGGCACGGAATGTAGCAGATGCCTATAATTTTGAATATGTCATAGAAGGTTCTAATATTGACGATTTAGACGATTACAGACCGGGCATGAAGGCATGTAACGAGTTGGGTATAATAAGTCCTTTGCTTGGGGCAGGTCTGAATAAAAGGGAAATAAGGGAGCTTTCCAAGATGCTCTTGGTTCCCACATATGATAAGCCTTCTTTTTCATGCCTTGCCACAAGAATACCCCATGAAACGGTTATAAAAAAAGAAATACTAAAACTTATTGATCTTTCAGAGGAGTATATAAAAAATTTGGGCATAAAAGACGTTAGAGTAAGATACCATGGAAGCATTGCCTGTATAGAAGTAAAAGAAGATGAGATGGTAAAAATTATAGAAAACAGACAGCATATTGCAGAAACCCTGATTAGCTTCGGGTTTTTTTACATAACCCTTGATTTAAAGGGGTATCAAAGGCCAAATTAGATTATTTAAAAGAAGACTTTTAAAATTGCAATTCCAATGGATAGACCTCAAAAAAGAATTTTTATTGTATTGACTTGTAGAACAAATGATAATATAAACAGAAAACTAAATGCCAAGAAGGATTAAAGAAAAATATAATCTTATGACTTTTTCTTTGAGAAGTCCCCTTCTGTAAGGGAGGGGTAATTTACATGAAGACAAACAAAAACATCCTCGAACTTGCAATAAAAGGGTCAATCTTAATTATTTCTTTTGTGATGGCCATAATCAAGCCTGATGTGCTAAAAGGGTTTTTTACCTATAATGTATTTTTTTCTGTTAAAACCTATCATATTTTGTGGTTGCTAACGGTTTTAGTGTTATTAAAAAGATTTATCCCTTCCCTAAATAAAAAGATCAATCTCGGAAAAATTTACGGTAAAAACTACAGAGAGGCTGGAGACGATAGCCCTTCAAAAAGGGAAAGATTGCTGAAATACAAGAGGAAAATAGATAACGGTGCAATAAGGTCTGCCATATATTGGGTTCTTCTGGTGCTTACCATGTGGTTATGGAGAAAGGCTCAACTGCTAAGCGATCTATGGATATTTATAATAGTGATTTTTTTCATTTTTATGGATGAATTTTGCGCTACAATCTGGTGTCCTTTCCAGGCAATCATTGGGAACAAGTGCTGTAATACATGCAGAATCAACAATTGGGGGTATCTTATGGCATTCTCTCCCATGATATTTATAAAATCATTCTGGACATATTCAATCCTTTTCCTCTCTATTTTAGCCATTATTCAATGGGAATATCTCTACAACAAACACCCTGAAAGATTTTACGAAATATACAACGCTAATCTTATGTGCAAGAACTGTTTAAAAAAATGCAAAAAAAGGTCTTAATTTAACTTACAGCTTTAATTTTCTAAATGTTGCAGGCTTTTGCCACTATCTCAGAGATATCCATAACAGAGAGTTTATCATCCATACCTTCTGCCTTTATTGCATCCTCAAGCATAATAAGACATTTAGGGCAAGAAACAGCAATAATTTGGGCACCCATTTCATACGCCTCTCTTATTCTGCGTCTTGCAGGGCTACTCTCACTTCCCCCTAAAAGATCCATCTGAAAGTTTCCACTGCCTCCACCGCAACAAAGGGCGCCTGACCTATTTTTTTCCATTTCCATGAGTTCTATATCGGGGATTACTCTTAAAATCTCCCTTGGTGTTTCATACTCACCATTCCATCGCCCAAGGAAACAGGGATCGTGGAATACTGTTTTTTTATGAAAGGAGTCAGAAAATTTGATTCTCCCTGTTTTAAGAAGACTATTTAGGATATGCGTATAATGAAAAACATTAAAATTACCACCATATGAAGGATAATAGTTTTTGAATGCATTGAATGCATGAGGAGACAGGGTTATGATTTTTGAAACCCCCATTTTGTTGAAAGTCTTAATGTTTTTATTTGCAAGGAGTTCAAAAAGCCCTTTTTCACCAAGATTATGGGTTTCGTTGCCATCGCAGGTTTCCTCATCTCCCAGAACACCAAAGGAAACCCCTGCCTTAAGTAATATCTGGGCTAAAGCCTTTGATGATTTCTGTGCCCTAATATCATAAGAACCTGCACATCCAATATAAAGAAGATATTCATGACCATTATATCGGTCTATTTCTATTCCCTTTGTCCAGGCAATGCGGTTTGTTCTGCTTGCACCATAAGGATTTCCGTAAAGTTCGATGTTCTGCAAAAAATCCTTTACTGCCTTTGGCACCTTACCTGCCTCTACCATTTCAGCCCTTGCACTAACGACCATGTTAACTATATCCACATTAAAACGAAGGGGGCATTTAATCTCGCAGTTCTTGCATGTTGTGCATGAATAAAGGATCTCAGCAAGATGTTCTGACCAGTTTATCTGCTCGTTGAGCCATGCCCTTGTAAGCCAGAGCCTGCCTCCGCAAGAGTAACTTTCCATCCTAAAACGGGCATAAGGCGGACAGTTGTTTACATCTGTCCAGTCGACGGGAAACTTACAATAGCCACACCTAAAACACCTATGAATAATATTGCTATACTGGAAATCATTAAGGGTCATTATAACAACTCCCAATTTCCAGGGTTCATAATCCCAAGAGGGTCGATTATTGTTTTAATCTTTTTCATCAAATTCTTGGTTCCAGGATGGAGTCTATCCATAACTAATCTCTGTCCGTATATGCCAGGTTTCCAGATAACACCGCCTAACTCTATGACAAGCTCATCTGTTTCATATAGGGCCTCACGCGCCTTTTTTATTGTTTCTTCGTCTGCCCTGTTGAATGCATATGTCCAGGCAAACATCATTGAGTGGGCAAGCCCAATTATTCGTGCAGTTACAGTATAGGGTATATCATGTTTTTCCGATATCTCACGGCCTCTTATGTAGCATTGTGGATATGTATCGATGGGCATAATACCTCCTACATACTCAAATCCACCACCTTTTTTGTAATCCGATGTCTTGGATATTTGAGGCCTCTCAAGCTCTTTTGTAAATCCAAGATATCCTCCAAGATCGTTTTTTATATATTCGCCGAGGGTATCATCCCAGATGAGCTCCTGTTTGAACTCAAGCTCCTTTTCAGAGTCAGCAGCTAAATTCACTGTAATATGATGCAATCCTTTAGCAAATGGTGGGATTGCCCTACTATAAACAATGATGTCTTCTGGAATTTGTGTATGTGTAATCTTGTATATAATTTCAGGGATTAGCTCTTCGTCCTCTACCACAAAGGTTCCTGTCCCCCTTATCTTTTTTGCTGGAAATAATTTTATCGATAGTTTTGTTATAATGCCCGTTGTCCCACACCATCCAAGAAATAGCCCTATATCAGGCAGTGGATGAATGGTAAACCAACCTGACCCAAGGGCACACGAACCTATGCGTATGATATCACCAGATGGGAGAACGACTTCGAGTCCTAACACCATATCCGATGAAAATCCATAGGGATGTGCAAGGTCGCCCTGACCGTGGATTATGATATTTCCTGCTACAGTTGCAGCAGGTGGGGCACCTGGCTCTGAATGAGTAAGGTTGGGGTGGTGTTTTTTGAGATACGATATAAGCTGTCCCTGGGAGACCCCACATTCAATTACGGCATATCTTGCCCTCTCATTTACCTCTATAATACTATCCATCCGTTTAAGGTCTATTACTATGCCCCCTTTTTGGGGGATTGCCAGACCGGCGAGGGATAACCCACCACCTAAAGGGACAAGAGGTATGTTTTTATCCCTTGCAAGAAGCACAATCTTTTGTATCTCCTCTACTGTCCTTGGAGACACTACATAATCAGGTTTTTTTGGTTCTGCTGTTCCGAGGTCATAGGAGTAAATATATATTTCTTCAGGAAGATTAGAGCAGTACTCTTTATCTACTATATCACAAAGTGCATTGTATATGCTGTCCATCTTATCCACTCATCTTTATGTCATTAAAAGATATCTCCCCTATTGAAATCCTGCAAAGGTCACTCATAAATGTAGGTATTATATTACGCTCCTTTAGCTTTATGCTCAACGTATCAAAACAGGCAGGGCAATTAAAGACACAGACCTCGGCACCTGCCATCTCTATGTCTTCAATATTTTTCCTCTGTATTTCAAGTGCCCTTTTTCTGCTACCTTCTTTTTTTTGGCCTTGAATGGTTAGACCACAGCATAGGGCATTCTCATCTGAAAACTGCCTCTTTACCAATACTGCACCTATTAATTCAAAGATTCGGTTTACATATAGATGTTTGTCAGGGCAAAGGCGGGAGGAACATGGTCTCTGGTATGCAACCTTTATATTTATGGGCTTAATTAGATCCCTGAGCTTTATGAGACGGCTAAAAAGATATTCGAAAAGATGGACAGATCTAAATGGAACAGAGATACCATAGGCATTACAGAACGAGGTATATGCGCCATAACATTCGTCATGAAAACATATCACCTCTGCTGGCTTATGTTTTGTAATTGTGGATATTACATTCGGCAACCTCTCTTTTATTAAAGAAATTTTGCCATAGTGTAGATACATTAGCTGACAGAAATAGTGGAACATCTTTCTTTCGTCTGATGATATGATCGAGAGACCATCAAATAATTTACCCTGTATCTTGTTTTTCAGTTGAGAAAAGGCACCCAAATTTATTACAGGACCGTTTATCTCATTTATCTCTGGTTCACCCCTGAAGGGAATGCCAATATTGATAGCCCTTTTGACAAGAGGCAATGGCTGTGGTGTGATGCCAAGGGCCTCTTGTCTTTCTACAATAAGATAAAAAGGATGATTGCCATAAGGGCAATATTCTTCGCAGGCATAACAGGTTACACATTCATGGAGCACAAATGAATCTTCACCACGGACTATCTTTAATATCTCATTTTTTGCAGTAGCATTGTCAATATCCATGAATTTACATTTAGTCAAACATGCCTGGGTATTGCAATGGTAACAGAGATCTTGATTGAATTTCAATTCGAACATGCTCTATCTCACTGTCTTAATAATTTTAACAATACAGGTTCTATGTTTGCAAAATAAAATTTATTATTAGCACTTTAAAAAAAAGATAGAAAAAGTATAAGAGGAATTTATTAGAAAAAATATTCCCCGCTTTTTATAAAACATCAATATGTTTGTAACTATTTTAAAATTCTATTATATCTCCATTTCCAAGATACGCTGTGTCCTTTGAACGAAACCTTGCAGTACCTTTTACAACCGGATAACCAGCTTCAATAAACTTTTTTGCTGTAACAATACCTGTGCAATGGTTACAACCCACCTTTTCAAAATCGTAATTTTTAAAAGCTATGACAAGGTCATCATATTTGGGGTCCCAATCCTCAAAAGGAGAGATGTGGAGACCACCATATACACCGTAAAGTTTTTTGAATTTAATTGTGTTGCGACCTGTAGTAGCGAACTGAATAATACTCTGGTGGCAACATCCTGTTACAGATACAAGACCTTTATCCTTTACGTTGAAGTAAAGGGATTGTTCTCCGTAGACCCTGCAAATAATTGGTATTGCAAAGGTATAGAGGGCACACCCCGGGAAAAGGGGTGTTAAGCCAGGCTTTGTTGTAATTACTTTTCCTCTATGGCCACTATCTTTAAGGTATTGTTTTCCCTCTGGATAAAACCCTTCTGGCACATAGATTGTAATATCAGGATAGTATTTTAATGTGACAGGGAGTCCCCAGAAATGGTCAAAATGCTCATGGGAAATCACAAGAAAATCTATCTCCTTTTTCATGAGCATCTTGTCAATGCCCTCTCTTTTGAAGCATTCATCCATCCAGTTATATGCCCATCCACTATCGAGAAGTATCTTTTTATGGGAACCATCCAAAAGCTCAACATCAATAAGACATGCATAACCCCCTGCATTTTCAGGATGAACTGCGTTTTCCATTTGGAATTGCCATGCCTTTTCAAGATTATTTGGCAAATACTGTTTTATGTGTTTTATGCCAGTCTCATAAGAACCCTTACCCAACTTTCCTTTTATATCTGAAAAAGGAGGCCAGTTATACTCATATTGATTTACAAGAAGTCCACCTGCACCCTTTATGTCCCCCATAAGAACCTTATTATCAAACCAGCTTGTTTCAGAGATGTTGATTATTTTTATACTTTTACACTCGCCAATATCTATCTGTTTAGGTTCAACCTTTGCAAAGTGTTTTTTACGCCATGGACTATAAGAGTAAAGACCCATCATGCCTATTGCACCTATAGCACCACCTACAACAAGGCTTTTTGCAAAATCTCTTCGAGTCATACCCTTATCTTCATTCTTTTTTTCATTATCCATATTTTTTCACCTCCTATGTATAAACCCATTTTAATTTTCCAAGTATTGGAAACAACCAGATAGCTATAAAATAGATAATAATCCCGATGACAATACCTACTATAATGCCAGCAGGGGCGAGTTTTGCTGCAGAAACTGTTGGCGCCTTTTCTTTCCTTATTAATGCCGCCTCCTCTGGCTTTGCCTTTCTCCAGCCAGGCCAGTTATCCATGAACCAATGATTTATAAGCATTATATTTATTAACCAGATTGTTGGAATCATAGGAAATTGTTCAGGTTGGGCATACCCTTTTTGTGTGCCAAGGGTGAGATGGCCTATATTATAGTAGATCCAGTATATAGCCATACCACCAAAAATAGCAATAAGTGTGCGAATCAGCCAGTTAACAGGGGCACTGTATTTTGTTGGCCAGTTGTTACAGTAAAAAGTGAGGAAAAGGGCAGGGATAAGGAAAAATACCATTGTTTCACCAACATGGAGCCAGCGCCAATCTGGAGAAAAATCCATTCTGGTGCCCCTGATGGCTGGTCCCCACCATAACTCCTGGGCAAAATGGAGAAAGAAGAAGAAACACCAGGCAATTACTATAATCCCAAAAAATGCAGAAAGTCGTCTTAATGTGTCGTGTTTTATTAATTTGAAAGGATATCTTTCCCATATGGTTTCGTAAAGCCATACAGTAATTGTGCAGCACATAATCCATGATACATGAAAGTTGCCGCTTACTGTGTTTGCAAATTTTTCCCAATAAGGAGGTGCAATAGATGCAAACCGTTGCCATGGGTAGGAGAGGATTCCCATGTGGGGGTGCATAGTGCAGAGATACACAATAGTTCCTATAAAGAACGTGACAATAAGGACAGTCCAGCCGAGCACAGGCTGTTTAAGGTTTTGCCATGGTGCATTTTCCATTGCAACAGGCCAAGAAGGGCTCAGCCATGAAGCAATTGCTGCAAACATAAGGCAGGCAAGGGATGCGTATTCAATAGCAAAAAACTCTGTGATACCAGGGAGTTTCATACTCCGGGCAGGATTAAAATAAGCCATTGAAAAGTTGCCAAGTATCCCCTCAAAGAATATCTTTATAAGTATGAGTAAAACACCTGTCATCACACAGGTCATTATAAATCCTTTCCATAAAGGGTGCCATGTTTCAAGCTGCCTTCTTCTGAAAGGCCAGAATTCAAAGATATATACCATCCAAATAAGAACAATGAGTATCCATCGAGTATACATGTAACCGAGATAAGGGGTATACATCCTGAGCCATCCCCGTCTGTCTTGGAAAATCCACCACGATATATAGAAGACAGCAAGAATTAGCAAAAGATTAACTATCTGAGGCCATGGCGCGCGCCATCTGGGAATAAGGACCCGTTCTTCCAGGTAGCCCTCACCATATCGCCTTTCAGTTTTTTCTTCCATAAGCTACCTCCATGATTTATTTTTTTTTAAAAACCTTTATTTTGCTATTCTTACCCTTTTTGTGTTATTTGAATGAATATTCTTATGGAGATACATCTTAATCACATCACCAATATCGCCTATCACATTTTCGATTATCTTTATATTATTTTTTTCTAATAACTGACTGTATTCTTCTTTTATGCCTCCGCAAATCAGAGTTTTCACCTTATTATCCTTCAAAACTTTGAGAATCTCTAATGCGTTGCAGGATGCCATCTCTATCTCTTTTATTGATATATCTTTTTTTTGCACCTTTGATACTACTATTATTTCTTTCGTATGGTTTATAAGTGGGGCAACTCTGTGATTTAGAGAGCATATTGCAAATCTCACAGAAATAAAAAGTGCAAAATTTATACCAGATACGTTTATTTAAATTTATTTATAATTTCAAATATGTTGTATAGATTAAAGACAGATGTTAAATAAAATGTTGCATATAATTGCGACATATATGCTGCAACATTTTATGCTATTAAAAAAAACTAAATAGTTTTTGGGTAGTTATTATTGTTGCATTTATGCAACATGTGTATTAAAAAGCCCGTATTTTTTCATCTTTCTCCATAGAGTAGTTCTATGTATATTGAGAATCTGGGCTGTTTTGCCTATATCCCAATCATTGCTTTCTAATATATTAAGAATTTGTTCCTTTTCATAAGAATTACTGGCTTTTATATATGAATCTTTAATATTGTTTTTGGATTCTGTTTTTTTTCTAAAATCTATTGGTAAACTTTCATATGTGATTTCATTATTATCACTTACAGCCACTCCAAATTCAATGATGTGCTTTAATTCATGAACATTTCCAGGAAAATCATGGTTGAGGAGAGCCTTCAAAACATTTGAATCTACCCTTTGAACAGTTTTGTTATATGTTTTAGAGAATATATCGAGAAAGTGTTCGATTAAAAGGGGTATATCGCTTCTTCTCTCCCTTAAGGGAGGTATTTCAAATTCTATTCCATTAAGTCTGTAATAGAGGTCTTCTCTGAACAATCTATTTTTTATTAAATCTTTCAAGTTTTTATTTGTAGTTGAAATGATTCTAACATCAACCTTTATAGGCTTTTTTGATCCAAGAGGATAAAATTCCTTTTCATCGAGTACTTGCAAGAGTTTTGCCTGCAATTCAATAGGAAGGTCACCGATTTCATCAAGTAGTATTGTTCCTCCATTTGCTTCTTGAAACCTTCCAAGTTTATCTGTTTTTGCATCAGTGAAGGCGCCTTTTTTGTAGCCAAAGAGTTCTGATTCTATAAGGCTTACCGGTAAAGCAGCACAGTTTACTTTTATAAAAGGTTTATCATGTCTATTGCTTCTATTATGAATTGCCGATGCAAAGACATCTTTTCCAACACCAGTCTCTCCAGTAATAATGACTGGAATATCTGTCTGGGATATACGTAAAAGAGTATGCATTAGATTAACCATTTTTTCATCTTTTGCAATAATATCTTCAAAGGAATAATTTTTATAGAGTTCCTTTTCTAACTGCACATAGAGTGAGTTATCAATAAAAGACTCGAATCCCCCTCTAATTTTTCCTTTAATATCGTATAACGGAGAAACTGTTATATCTACAGGTATTTCCTTGTTGTTTTTATTTAGAATGGTATTTCTAACGTGTGTGAATTTTTTCTTTTCTTTTATTGCTTTTTTAAGATAACAATTTTTATAGCAGAGTTCAGTTCTGAATATTTCATAACACCTTTGTCCCATTGCCTCGTCTTTTGTAAAACCAGTAATTTTTTCTGCCTCGCTATTAAAGAAGACTATTTCCATATCGAGATTTACTGCGAAGATACCCATTGTAATATTATTGAGTAATTCCAAATATAAAAAGACATCATCCATTTTATATCTATATCTATCAACCTTTATCAAAATACTATGCATATGTCAATTTGTTCTTGACTTTTTAATGTATCGGTGAAAAGAAATATTCATTATTAAAGAATTTTTATGATACCTCTTAATAAACTGCAACCTACAGGAATTATAAATAATCCTGATAAAGGATTACCTGAATTAATAGACAACATACTGATAAGAACTTTTTTTGAACCTATGATAAAAGATAAAATAGGTTGGGTTGGTGTTTCTTATCGTTTAGGCAAGAAAAGATCCTGGACATTTAAGATTCAAAGAGAAAAAGGCATATACTGCTTGAGTTATTTTAACACTATGAGAAAAAAGACCCCATGGATTACAGGGGTTTTTAATCTCCAGTATTTTCCTGAAGAGGATGAGCAAATTCTCGATATGTTTTCAATGGGTGAAAATATATTGCGAGCTGATCCTCAGTTTCATCAATTTGTTCGTAATGCCCCTGAGAATGAAGACCCCCTTGAATATGCTTTTACTATTGGTAAATTAATGTGTACTATTTCAAAAGATGAAAATACGATATTTATTTCCTTTATTGCCCCATTAAGATGGCGCACAATCCAGATTGATGGTCTTTCAGTAACTGATAAAAAAGGTGGAAATATCGAGGTATTACAACCTGGAAGTTTCGACAGAAATGTTCCTTCATTTAAAATAGGATGGAAATTTTTTGATAAAATGGCACTTACCTTTTGCTATCATCTTAAGGATTATCCAGACTATGTAATATTAAAGAAACGGTATTCCCATGGCATAGAGATTTCTAAACAAAAAACCTGCCTCCCTTCTAAAAGATATAAGATTACAGAGTATATCCTTTCAGTAGGATTCAGTATGGATAAGAAAGAAGATAAGGCAAAGAAAGAAATACGATTTGCTAATAATCATTTTCCTGTTTTTGATTTTTATCCGCTTTCAAATAAAAAAACTATAATCTGGTCTTACCAACGATTGCACCAGTCTTCTCATAGGGGAAATCCCCTTTGGTATGAGGCATATAAATGGAGCGATTCATTGAAAGAAACGTGGGAAGAATCGCATGTCCAGAGATATTACCCCTCTTTGTTTATCTTTACAGGATTTCTTGGAAGTGGAAAGACAACACTTATCAATAGTATAGCAGAATATTATTCTCTTCAACACAATAGATTTATTGCAGTTATTCAAAATGAGATAGGCACGATAGATATCGATAGTACTTTAATAGATGGTGCCCTTAACATTACTTCATTAGATGATGGGTGTGTGTGTTGTACTGTGAGAGGAGAATTAAGGACAGCAGTTCGTCAGGTTTGCACCCAGTATAATCCTGATATAATAATTCTCGAGACAACAGGTGTCGCTGATCCAAAAAATATTATAAAAGAGCTTCCCTCCCTTTCCCCCTTCGTGAAGTTTGATTCACTGATAACAGTGGTGGATGGTAAAAACTTGAAAAAAACGCTTGAAGAATATCCTGTTGCAAAGTCTCAAATTGCCCACGCTAATCTGATTATTTTGAATAAAACAGATTTATTAAACGATGAAGAAATAAAGGTTATCGAAAAAATGCTTACCCCATTGAATAATCGCGCACCTATTATAAAAAACTCCTTTAAAAAAATAAATCCTTCTGTATTTTTTTCATTTGGTGAAACTATAGAGTTTTTTCAAAAAGATAAAAAGTCAGAGCCTTTGTTAAAAGAAAACACTTCTGAATTCCATCATACAGAGTCATTAGATATTGCAAGTATAAGACTTAAAGGCAAGTTTAAAAGGCATAGTTTTATTAATTTTTTAAACCAACTGCCCAACACTGTTTATCGAGCAAAAGGAATTATCTATTTTGATGAGGATAGTAAACCTTTACTTTTACAGTATGTAAGTGGACACTACGAGCTAAGCATTTTTTCCGAGAAAAATGTAGAATCAAATTTGCTTGTATTTATTGGACAGGGTTTTAAAAAAGATGTTATAGAATACAATTTGAAGGCAATAATTATCAGTGATTAGATTCGTAGAATCTTTAAAAATAAAAAAAGGAAGATGGATATGAAATCACCTGTGAAAAAGAAAGTCAAAGTTCAATGTGCAAAATGCAGCGTAGAGCTCAGAGAAAGGGCATGCATGAAACCTGATGGCGCAACATCTCCAGGCTGTCCTACAGCATCTTATTCAAAGCTCCTTGCCAATGCAAAAAAAGAATACCTAAACCCCGATAATTATGAGTTTGCCCGTCAGGCATCCATTCAGGAAAGTGAATGTTATGCAGACAGGGACAAAAGGCCCTATGTAATGCATCCTGTAAAGCCAAGGATACTTGAGATTGCAGAGTTTGCAAAAAAGATGGGCTATAAAAGATTGGGGCTTATATTCTGTGCCGGTCTTGCAAGGGAGGCAGTGGCAATCTCTGATTATTTTGAAAAAAAGGGGTTTGAAGTGATTTCTGTTATATGTAAGGCAGGTTGTGTGCCAAAGGAAGATATTGGCCTATCCGATTTAGAAAAGGTCTTTAGGGGCAACTATGAATCCATGTGTAATCCCATCTTTCAAGCTATGGTTGCAAACAAAGAAAATGTAGATTTTAACATCCTCGTTGGTTTATGCGTTGGGCACGATTCTCTCTTTTTTAAATATGCAAAGGCACCTACAACAGTCCTTGCTGTGAAAGACCGTGTTACAGGGCATAACCCTTTAGCAGCCCTTTATTTACTTGAGGGCTATTATGCCTGGATTAAACAGGAATAGTAATATTTTTATGAAAAAATAATTATAGGCAATCAGGGCCTAAATAAAAAATAGGACCCTGATTGCACAACATTATATACTTTCAACTAAAATGCCATCTCCGGTTTCCATACCTTCCAGACATTGCCTGCCAGTTCAGGGCTTGGCTTGAGTGTTGCTCTGCCTGGCTGCCACCCAGAGGGTGTAGCTTCACCTGTGGCACGGACATGCTGGAAGGCCTTTATTTGTCTTATAAATTCCATTACATTACGACCGACAGGGGGTGTAAGGACCTCCATTGCCTGGATTACACCGTCTGGGTCAATAATAAATCTACCCCTTATATCAACGCCTGCCTCCTCATCATATACCCCATAGACCCTGCCAATCATACCGCCTGCATTGGTAAGTAGCGGGAAGGACACACCATTTGGCACTATCTTGGAGAGTTCTGTTTCCTGCCATATCTTATGGACAAAACGGCTGTCCACGCTCATGGCAAGGACCTCGACGCCAAGGGATTTGATTTCATCATATTTTACGGCAACTGCCGTAAGTTCAGTGGGTCAAACAAACGTAAAATCTCCGGGGTAAAAGCATAAAACGACCCATTTTCCTTTAAATTCAGATAGCGTGATATTTTTGAATCCACCATTTATGAATGCACTTGCCTCAAAATCTGGTGCTGGTTTTCCTACCTTTGCAATCATGGAAATCACCTCCTTTTGGTTTGTTTGATGAGATTCACCAGCTTCTGATTTCGGGACACCTATAGGTCCCCTTGATGGTTTTACACACGATTCTTGCTCACCCATAAAACACCTCCTTTTTAAAATATTATTTCATCGCCATTACCAAGATACTAAAAAATACCTGCCTTTACACCTTCAGCGATGGTTCTGCCGAGTTCGTAGCATTTTGCCAATGCCTCTTCTGTTACAGCACCTTTACATATAATGGGATTCTGCACCTTTTTGAATCTGTATCCCCTTAATATACGCTCTATATGTGTTAATGCCCCTGTGCCGTCATTGCCAGCGCTTATGACCACTGCATAAGGTTTTTTATACATGCCTTTATCGTCTTTTAATTCATCATAGGTCCTGTCAAACAGGTCTTTTATTGCCCCTGCCATATAACCAAAGTATTCAGGTGAGCATATAATAATGGCATTACAATCTCTGATATCTTCAGTTAAGGTATCATTTGCTCGCCTAAAGACTGCATTTACACCTTCCGTATCGCTCACACCTTTATAAACAGACCTTGCGAGTCTTTCTGTATTGCCTGTCTGGGAATGGTAGACAATGAGAATGTCCATATGAAAAGATTTTAACTAATCTTTATTTTTTTCTGATTCAATAATAAGTGGGCCTTCATCCCTACACCACTCCTCCATTGAACCATCATATATGGAGACTTTTTTATAGCCAAGGACCTCACTCAATACAAACCACCAAGATGAGGCATATTGACCGTTGCAACAGAGCACAATCACCTCCCTTTCCCTGTTATCTCCAATTGTTTTATAAGCAATAGACATTAGTTTCTTTTTGTCTTCAAATGCACCGTCTTTTTTAAAAACCAATGAGTAAGGGAGGTTTATTGCTTTAGGGATATGTCCTTTTCGTTTTGTTTTTGGGTCGGTCTCCAAACCAATATAAAACTTTTCAGGCCTTGTATCGATAATTGCTGCAGTATCCATAACCTTAATAAGATGTTCTTTTGTTGCTACAACAGATTTATCCCATTTGCACTTCTGTCGAGCCTTTTCTTTTGTTTGCCAGCCTGTCTGGATAGGCAGGTTATGAGTTTGCCAGCTATTAAAACCACCATTTAATATGCCTAACCCTTTAATACCTGCATATTTTAAGGTCCAAGCGACTCTGGTCATATTTACACAGTCCAAATCTGTAGAAGTCTTTCCTACTATGATAACATGTTTATATTTTTGTAAACCTATAGAGCAAACTGTATCATTTAACTCATCCTCTGGTGGTAGCTGACAATCAAGGTTCTTTTCCATTGTTCGCCATGCTGTAAAGGTAAGGTTTACAGAACCTGGTATATGTCCTTCTTTATACTCTTGAACACCTCTTATATCCAAGATGATTACCGATGGATTATCCATATTCTTTTTTAACCATTCTGTAGATAAAATGGGCTCAAAATTATCCTGTCCGTAAGAGGTTATTAAAGGATAAAAAAATATAACTATAAAAAATAGTAAAAAAATGCACCTTTTCATTACCCTCACCTCCTTTTTTATGTTTTTTAGACATCCACAGTTTCAATACCAACTTTTATATATTTATGTGCCAGGTTTGTATAGAGATTTTTTGAATATTCCCAGTATTCCTTTTCTTTTTTAGACATATCACGAATCTTTTTTGCTGGATTGCCTGCCACTATGATATTATTGTCTATCCTTTGATTTCTTTTTACAACAGAGCCCTCTGCCACTGTTGAACCATCTCCTATTTCAGACTCGAGGCTAAGAATTGCACCCATACCTATCAAAACAGCATTACCTATCTTTTTTGCATGAATTATAGCGCCATGCCCGATTATAACTCCGTTGCCTATAGAACAAACATCATCTGGTGGTGCATGGATTATTACACTTTCTTCTACTGATGTCTCATCTCCTATCTCGATTCTGCCGTAATCACCGCGAATTATTGCACCATGTCCAATGTAGCAGTCTTTACCTATCTTTACATCACCAATTACAATGGCTGTTTTACTGACGTATGTTCCCTCACCTACTATTGGTATTTTTCCATCGAAACTGTAGAGCATGTTGTCTCCTACTTTTTGTTGGAACTACTTATATATTTTTCAAAATAGTCGATTATAGCCTTTTGTAGCCCTGAAGCTGCGAGGGCAGAGCAGTGAATCTTAAATTCAGGTAAACCATCTAATTCATTTACAATATCATCATCTGTTATCATCATGGCATCATCTAAATTTTTACCAATAGCCATTTCGGTCATAGCACTGGCACAGGCAATTGAGGCAGGACAACCCCTTATCTGATATTTCACATCAGAAATGTGATTATCTACAACCTTTATAAATACCCTCAAAAAATCCCCACAGTTAGGATCACCTATCTCTCCTATACCATCTGCATCTTCTATGGTGCCTGCATTTTTCGGATTTGAAAAGTGTTGAAGAACCTTTTTGCTGTAAATGTTCATAATCATACTCCCTTTAACATTGTATCATTTTTTGTTACTGTGATTAATCTTATTGCACCAGTTCTCTTTAACTGTCTAAAATTGGCTCCTTCACCGATATATTTAAGGGCCTTTTTATCATCAATAACCTCACAGCCCGATATTACATTAATCCCATAATCAAATAGAACTGTACTCATTGGTGTAGATGGGCCAAGTAATATCTTTATACTCCTTTCAGGACAGAGGTTCAAGATGTTTGTAATGGTATGGTTGATAAGTGTTGTGCTGGATATGGCAATGATATCCGAGCGGGGTAGATAGGTGTCTGCATCCTTTTCCGGATAATCACCAGGTTTTAACCTTTTTTCAATAATCCAAAGGTTCTTTGTTACCCTGCGCAACTCTTCACTGAATGGGAAGTGGCCTATAACAGAAACATTTTTACCTGCCCCTAAACGGATCAGTAGTTCCCCTGCGTTTATATCAAAACAGCGTGATTCATCAATGTCAAGTAATGAATTTATTGCGGCAAGTCCTAAGGATGCATTGGAGATGTTGTTAGAAAAGACCAGTTGTGCAAGCTCTAAGGCTGTTTTTTCTGTAAACGAAGGAGGGTTAGGGGTATCGTTGTTTTCCTGAAAACAGGATTCATACATCATGGTGGAGGCAAGTCCACAGTGTTTACTTACAACAGCGGTCCAGAAGATACCTTTTCTCACCTCTTTTACAGGTGCATCATCTTTTAAACTCTTTATGATGTCTTCCAGTATCTTCATAGACCTTTTTTAACGCATCTCGCTTCATTATAATTATATATTTTGTGTCTAATCCATTGCCCATCCCCCTATGCTTTTTATCTTCCACATCCTCCACCTGCTGAGCATGGAGGGGTTTCACATCTTTCTTGCCTGCCGCAGCAGGTTGTTCCTCCATGGGATGCTATCATGGATCCGCTTTTAGATAGATTGGCAGTAGATAACACCCTTTCCATTAGGCTGCTTCCACAACCTTTGCACTTTATATCTTCATTGCCTTTACCGACACCTATCAGGTATTCAGAGATAGACCCGCAATCTTTACACTTATATTCATATATAGGCATTGGCACCTCCTAATGGTCGCATGTATTTGCACCTGTCTGTAATGTGCCCTTTAGATATTGTTCCACTATTTCCTTTGGATATTCACCTTGTGCACCGGTTATGACCTTTACACCCTGCTGGGCAAATAGCTGCTGCACTCGAGAACCCATGCCGCCGGCTATCACACAGTTTACGCCTTTTTCTGAAAGCCATCTTGGCAGAATGCCTGGTTCGTGAGGCGGTGGGGTTTCGAATACCTCTTTTAGGATTCTGCCTTCACCATCGGTATCGATAATGGCAAAGGCCTCACAGTGACCAAAGTGGGCACACAGTTTACCCTGATAGGTAGGGACTGCAAATCTCATAAAACCATCTCCTTTCTCCTTTAAATTATTGTAATCTTTGTCAACGGTCTTTTCGTTTGTTGCTGAGGCAGATGGGATAACCCCTTGATCTTCTTTATTGTATTCCTTTAAACTTTCACTTTTTATAATCAGTTCAACAATCTCATCAAATCTCTGGGCAGTCTTTGATTTTGAATAAAAGTATACATAAGGTGTCTCTGCATCTCCGCTTTTTACTATATCAGGGTCAAGGGGTATACTACCCAGGAATGGAACACCGTAAGCCCTTGCGAGGTTTTGTCCACCTCCAGAAGAAAAGATATCCACTTCTTTACCACAATGGGGACATATAAATCCACTCATATTCTCTATGATTCCTGCTATGGGAAGTTCAAGTTGCCTGCAGAAGGTAATACACTTCTCCACATCTATAGTTGCAACGAGCTGAGGGGTTGTAACGATTATGGCATTTGCCTTCTTTCCAAGAATCTGGGCAATTGATAAAGGCTCATCCCCTGTGCCAGGAGGACAGTCTACAACAAGGGCATCTAACTCCCCCCATGCGACATTTTGTATAAACTGTCTTATTACGTTTGCCTTAAGTGGCCCCCTCCATATCACAGCCTGTTCGTTTCCGCTCAGTAGTAGACCCATGGAGACCACCTTTATCTTGCCATAGACCTCAATGGGTATTATCTCCTCTTCGTGTACACCAACCTTTAGCTGTGTGATGCCCAGAAGCTTTGGCACACTGGGGCCATGGATGTCCACATCGAGTATGCCTGTCCTCAAACCCTTAAGTGATAGGCTAAGGGCAAGATTTACCGCAACTGTGCTCTTACCTACACCGCCTTTTCCTGATAAAACCAAATATGTTTGTTTAATTTTATCAAGTTTGTTTTGTAATAACGTATCTTCGTTCTGTCTCTCTAAACTCATACATCCTCCAGAATTTTTTGTATTTTTTTATGGATTTCCTTTATTGCCCTGCTTGCTTCACTATCAGGGGCAAAGTCAAGGATTGTTGTCATATTTTTCTGTGCCTCTGTTATCTTCGAATCATAGGGTATTTCACCGAGATAGGTGAGTCCTTCATTCTCACAATATCTTTTTATCTCTTCAACGTAATCGGGGTTAATATCGCTTTTATTAACCACAACGGCTGCCTTGATTTTAAAATGGTTTATAAGGTCACAAATACGCTTCAAATCATGGACACCTGTGGGTGTTGGCTCTGTAACTATCAATGCAAAATTAACTCCTGTGAGAGAAGAAATTACAGGGCAGCCAATACCCGGTGGTCCATCTATAAGGATTAATCCAGTATCCCTCTTTTTTGCTTCTTCCCGAGCCTCGTTTCTTACTTCAGCTACGAGTTTCCCTGAATTTTCTTCCCCTGGAAGTAACTCAGCAAAGACAAAAGATTCATTTAAAGGTGTCCTGCAAATATAGCAATAGCCTGCAAGTTGTGGCGTAAAATCAATTGCCTTTGCAGGGCAGAGATAATAGCAGGCGCCACATCCTTCACAGGATACTGGATCTACAACGAACTTTTCAGAGATTGCATCATACCTGCATACATCCCTGCATACATCACATTGGATACAACGGTCAAGGTTTATTCTGGCCTTTTTCCCGCCGATAAATTCTTTCTGGGATACCACCTCTTCAGGGGTAATTATAATATGGAGATTGGCTGCATCCACATCACAATCAGCTATTACTTTATCCTTGAAAAGAGATGTCAGGGCAGCAGCAATGGAAGTTTTTCCTGTGCCTCCTTTCCCGCTTACAATAACCATTTCTTTTATGTCTGTCATAGTATCACCTGAATTGTTTTATCTCCAGCAGTTTTTTAATATTAATCGCAAGCTCCATGAAGTTATCTATGTATTGGGGAAGCCTTTCTATAATGATATTACCCTCTGAATATTGACGGGCAATGTTTTTGTCTTCAGGGATAGTGGCAAGTATGGGAAGCCTGTTTTTCGACAGATAGTCCATAAGGGGTTTAAATTCTCCATTTTCTCTGTTTATAACGACCCCGATTGGCTTATTGAGTGTTTGAGCAACAGAGACAGCAATTTTTAGGTCGTGAAGGGCAAAGGGCGTTGGTTCTGTAACCATCACCACACAATCAGCATCAACAATGGTCTTAACCACAGGGCAGGATGTGCCAGGAGGTGCATCAATAATCTGAATATATCCTTCTTTGTAATTATGTTTTACTTGCTGTATAAGGGGGCCTGCCATTGGCTCTCCCACATTGAGGATCCCATGGACGAAATCGATATTCAGAAACGCCTTTCTCTGTTCAACAGAACCAATCACTCTTTTACCTTCTTTGATAGCACCTGTGGGGCAAATACGTGCACACAGACCGCAGCCATGACAGAGTTCTGGAAAGATGAGTACATCCTTTAAAATAAGCACGAGGGCATTGAACTGACAATGGGAAACACATTCACCGCAGGCAGTGCATTTATCTTTATCTATAACAGGCATCATCACCTGTGCAGGGGTCATTTCTTCAATATGAGGTTTCAAGAAAATGTGACCATTCGGCTCCTCCACATCGCAGTCGAGATACTGCACCTGCTGCTTTGAATAGGCGAGAAAGTAGGCAAGATTTACTGCCACAGTCGTTTTACCCGTGCCCCCTTTTCCACTTGCAAATGCGATTCTCATGTCATCCATTTTATCACGCCCTAACCATTGGGGTTGAGCAATTAGGACATTTCTGTTCATAACATGGAATGCCCTGCTGATGGGGTGTTCGTGTTCCGCACTGAGGGCATACACATTCACCGCCTGGTCCTAAGCCTCTACCGCCCATTCTGCCTCTTCCTCCACTTCCTGCTAAACGACGACCCATGCCTGCTTTTTGTCCTTGAGCTCCCTGGCCTCTTCCTCCCATTCTTTGTGCCATTTTTTTCTCCTTTCATCGTGATAATGCGGGCAAGGAAGGGGTATCAACCCTGCCCGCATCTGATTTTATGTTTCTTCTGCAAGTTTAGCAAGACGATCCTTTATCTGTTTCAGCGCATTTTCTAAATCTTCTGCTTCTCTTTTGAGCAGGTCAATCTCCATTTCTTTGGTCATCTGCTGTGGGTTATATCCTTGGGGCTGTCCATAAAAAGGCTGTTGTCCATACATATACGGGTTCATCCTTGCCCAGAATGGTAGCCCTGTGGCATAAAACCAGTGTCTGTAGCCTCTTCCTCTACCTGCAAATCCCCAGTATCTCGGGAAAAATCTTCTACCAGGAACTGGATTCATATAACCTGGCACACCAAAGCCTGCACAATAACCTGCTGCTCTGCCTGTTTTTGGACCCATTCCCATAGGCCCTGTTCCATCTCCTCTTGGCATAAAAAACACCTCCTTTCTTTTTACCAGTGCCCGCCTACATCGGGACCGGTTAATTTAAAAAGTTTTCCCTGTTTATAAGCCTCAATTGCCTGCGCAACGGTCATATTAGAGGCTGTATATACTTCTATCCCTGCTGACTGAAGAACACGGTAAGCGTTTGGTCCCAGATGGCCGCTTATAACTACCTGTGCACCGGAATTGACAATGTTCTGTGCACTTTGAATACCTGCACCCTGGGCAGCGCCCATATTTAACGCATTATCAATCACAGTATGGGTTTTTGTTTCAGTATCGTAAATGACAAATTTTCTGCTTCTTCCGAAACGCTCATCTACCATGCCCTCCATTGTTCCATCCACACTTGTTATGGCAATCTTCATGTTCCCTCCTTTTTCTACTATTGGTTGCATACCACCCTTAGATAATCCGGGTTTTTCCTTCCATCCATGCCTGCACATGTGGCGCCAACCACAGGGCGGTATATATCTTTCTTCAATTGTAACATTACCGCCTTCAATCCTTAATGCCTTGCCATTGATTATGGCATGGGCAATCTTCTCATGGGCAGACAAAAGCAAACGGTGAAATGTTGGCTGTGAGACATTCATCTTTTTTGCCGCCTCTTCCTGCGATTCACCTAAGAGGTCTTTTAAACGTATGGCCTCAAGCTCATCATGTTGAAGCACAACCTCTTCAAGCTCTCCCATTCTGATACCTGCAGGTTTGAAGTAGGTAACCTGGGGCAAAAATCCTATGTTTCTTCTGCATCGTGGTCTTGGCATATACTTATGACCTTTTTTATAAATATCAATATGTTATAATTCATGATATGAATATATATTCAAAATTATAAATTGTCAAGGTCTTTTAAAAAATTTTTTTAAAGATGGTCAATTTAATAGTTTTATAGGGTTCAACTTACTGTATTGGCCTTGTACTATTTTCTCTGTCTTTCAATCTCTGATTCGTCTATTTTTGACCTTACCAAAACCGAATGGCAATCATTATCTTCGCTAATATATTTTTATGCTAAACCTCTATAGTGTGCCCCACCTTAATATCAATGAAATTTTCCCTATATGACTCCTTAAAAATTATCGTAGCCGCTTCACCTGTGCAATGAGCAGGCCCTATGTATTGCACGCCTAATTCCCTTAATTTATTGTTTATCTCTTTGATTTTTCTAATAGACTCATCTATTAGGTGAAAACCACCCATCACAAGATGGATTTTGCCATTTTTGTGGTTCATGACATGCTCCACTATTTTGATTATGCCGGGATGGGCGCATCCTGTTATTATTGTTAAACCTTTTTCTGTCTCCAGCACTAAGGCTTGCTCAGCGATATAATACGGACCGCACATTCCTTTTATCTGGCCTGTTGTGTATATGTTATTGGCGATTTGAGTAAAAGAATTCACTTCTATTATGTTACACCGGTAAGATCTTGCTTTATCTCTGAATGCCCTGCTTAAGCCAAAACATATATATAAATCAAGTCCTGGTCTTTCCTGAAGGAGGCCCCATAGCCCACCTGTATGGTCAAAATGGTCATGAGAAATAACAACCGTTTTTATGCTATCCACATTTACATCCATGCGAACCATATTGTTAAAAAGGTAGCTTGATTTCTCACCAGTATCAAAAAGGATTGTGTCTTCAATGAGATAGGAAACTCCCCATCCATGAAAAAAGGTGTTGTTTATTCTTTTGTTGTCAAAAAGTATCTTAATCTTCATAACAGTTTAATCTTTTATATTTTTTCTTCTTATCAGCGTGTCTTTGTCGCTGATAGGTTTAACATATTTTTTCTGGCTTTCATAGACAGAAATATCGTTGAGATCGATAAAAAGTTTTTTATTTTGGATAATTCTTCTCTTCCGAGAGGTTCAATGCTGCATGGCCTCAAGGGGGTATTGATTTGAATTTCATCGGGTTGAATCTGCCTTACTATACCTTCAATGTCTCTGGCATATTGCAGATTTTCTTTTATAAACATATATCAGTGGAAAAAGGCCTTCAAGCATGGTGAGAGACCTTTTTGAGTGGAAAATAACCCGGGATAGACCCGAGGATAAAAAAGCTGGAAGAAGATAATCGAATGCCCTTGCCAAAAAGACACAGTAGTTGATGGTGCTAAAAATTTGTCTAAAACATTACATACCCTTGATGGTCCAGCCCGACGCTACAAATTAGATGGAGCTGAAAGTGAGATCGGGTTTATCGGTGCGCTCAGCAACCATTTCTGTGAAACATGCAACAGGCTTAGCCTTACCTCGTGTGGCCATTTGCGGGGATGCCTTTTCTCCGATGAGGAAGCTTACCTGAAAACTCCTTTACAGACAGGGGGGCTAAGACATCCTGCTTGGTTTCATCGAAATCACTATCCGTAACAAGCCAAAAAAACACGGAATATGTATATGGGAACCCCGAAAGTGCGTGCGTCCCATGTATAAAATCGGAGGCTAAAAACATAGTTTCCTCCGAAACGGCAACATTAGTTTTCCAGAGTTGTTCTTTGTGAATCAAGAAATGATAATACTCAAATTACCGTTCTTTCCACTGAGGTTCTCTTTTTTCCAGGAAGGCGTTGATGCCTTCTTTTGCATCTTCAGTTGTGCAGAGACGAGCAAGATTGTCTGTCATATATTCGAGGGCCTTGTAATAGTCTATATCCTGGGCTGTGTGAAATGCTTTTTTTGCCATCTGAACCGCAAGAGGACTCTTTTTTGCCAGCATAGCAGCCCATTCACGGGCCTTTTGATCCAGCTCATCCCGCGCCACTACCTTGTTCACAAGTCCAATCTCCAAAGCCCTTGAGGCCTCTATGGTATCACCAAACAACAAAAGCTCAAGAGTGCGTTTCCTTCCTATAGAACGGACAACTGGCACAGCCGGGCCTATACAATTGAGACCTACATTGATTGCTGTCAGACCAAACCTTGCATCATAAGACACAATTGCTAAGTCAGATGCAGCCACCAACCCTGTTCCAATTGCAACAGCCACACCATGAACTTGTGCAATAACAGGTTTGCTAATTTTACATATTGTTGCAAGGCTTTTACCCATATGCCCTATCCAATCTCTATATTCTAATGCTGTCTTTCCTGGAAATTCGCCTACATCAATACCCACACAAAAGGCTTTGCCAGCACCTTTTAAAAGGATTACTCTGACACTTTTGTCTTTGTCAAATTCCCATAATGCATTATCCAATTCCCCTGCCATAGCTGTATTAAAGGCATTCAACTGCTTAGGTCGATTTAATATAATTTCACCAACATGATCATCACCGATGTTTAAATAATATATTCATATTCCATGTCCCGCTCCTTTTTAATTTGTTTTATTATTATAATATATTTTTAAGCTGTAAAAATCTATCGATAAAAACAGATCATTCAATAGCCTTCATCTTTTTCAAAATTTTTTGACTTCCTCATTTTTAAACCCTTTTCAGACATATTGTGTCATTTTATTTCTCCAGAGACTTTTCTTTTTCGAATACTTCTTTTAGGAGTTTTTTTGAGATGTTATCCTCTTTTTAACATCACTTATTAAAAAAATAGTTGACATATTTTTAAGTATATGTTAGTTTCATCTAACTAATAAAGATTTTACTAACAGCATAGGGGTGTTAGACAATTATGTCTTTTGAGAAGGATAAACCATTGAGCTCAAACATGGAGGATTACCTTGAGACAATTGCAACATTAAAAAAAGAAATAGGTGTTGCAAGGGTAAAAGATATAGGTAGACTGCTCAATGTTAAAAACCCCAGTGTTAACGCTGCATTAAATGTACTTTCTGATTTAGGGCTTGTTTTTCATGAAAGATATGGCTATGTGGACCTTACTGACAAAGGTGAGGAATTAGCCCAGAACATCAAAAAGAGACACGATATAATGGTAAGATTTCTTACAACTATTTTAAAGATTGACCCTAAAACTGCAGAAGAAGATGCATGCAGAATGGAGCATGCCATGAGTGATGAGACCTTTGAAAAATTCACAAAATTTATGGAATTCGTGGAGACCTGCCCCAAAAAGGAAAGGCCTATCTGGTTACAGAATTTTGACTTTTATATAAAAACAGGTAAACGGCAAAATTGCACAAAAAGAGAGGATAAATAAAATTTTTTTGGAGATAATGTTAGACATTTCTAACATAGATAGAATCTCAAAACTTAAAAGCTAAAACTTTATAAGAAAAGGAGAAAAGATATGGAAGATAAAAATAACAAAGGGGAATTTACTCTTGAAGGTTTAAAGCCCGGTGAAAAAGGCAAAGTTATCAAAGTAGAAGGGGATAAGAATCTGAAAAGAAGACTTTTAGACATGGGGGTTGTTCCAGGAGTTGAGATTAAGTTAGAGAAAGTTGCCCCATTGGGAGATCCTATCGATATTTTAGTAAAAGGTTATCATCTTTCCTTGAGGAAAAAAGAAGCGAGAATCATTTTATTAGAAAGGGTTTAGCATTTATGACACCGCTAAATATGGCACGAGAGGGTGAAAAAGTAAGGGTTTTAAAGATTTCAGGAGGAAGAGGTTTTGTTCAGCACCTTACAGAAATGGGACTCTACCCTGGGGTAGTGATAGAGGTTATATCTGATGGCCGTAGAGGACCTTTTATAATCGGTGTTGGAGGGTTACGACTTGGTATTGGATTTGGTATGGCGAAAAGCATTTTTGTTGAACAATTAGGCTAAGAGCAAAATTTTTTTATTATAAATGTTAGGGCTATCTAACATCATTAGATAAATAAAACATAAAGGAGGTATGGATGAAGGAAAAAAAATTAAAGATTGCACTTACCGGAAATCCCAACTCAGGAAAAAGCACGGTTTTTAACCGTCTAACCGGTGGTTACGCCCATGTGGGAAATTGGCCAGGAGTGACAGTGGAAAAGAAGGAAGGAAAATTTCAATTTCGCGATTGCGAGGTAACAGTGGTTGATTTGCCAGGCATATATAGCCTCTCTTCTCATTCTATCGATGAGCAGATTGCAAGGGATTTTATCATGAAAGAAAAACCGGATAAGATCGTTGTTATTGTTGATGCTTCAAATTTAGAGAGAAACCTCTATCTATTTACCCAACTTCTCGAATCAGGGGCAAATGTCATACTCAATCTAAACATGATGGATATTGTGAAGAATAAAGGAATCGTAATCGATACGAAAATACTCTTTGAGATCTTTGGGGTCCCTATCGTAGAGACTGTGGCAAGCAAGGGCGAAGGAATTGAGGAATTAAAAGAGGCGATTGTAAATGAATCAAAGAAAACAAAGGGGTCTTTTAGGATTGATTATGGAGATGATATCGAGTTGGAGATAGGCCGCATTGAGAGAATAATAAATCTAACAGGTTACCCACCAAGGTGGTTGGCCATCAGGCTTCTTGAGGGAGACAGGGAAATCTTAGAGATGACAAAAAAAGAAGGAAAAAACGTAGAATCCCAGGTCCTTAATAGTAAAAAGAGGCTTGAAGAACATCTGAATCACGAACTTGAGACAGCCCTGGTAGAAAAACGATATGCCTTTCTGTCCGGTCTTATAAAGGAATCAATCAGTAAAAAATACGACCTCTTAGAACAGCTTGAAATCTCAGACAGAATCGATCGAATTTTACTAAATCGATATCTTGGAATCCCTATCTTTTTAGGGATGATGTGGCTTCTCTTTCAATTTGTTTTTACTTTAGGCAACCCCATCTCCGATGGAATCAAAATATTTATGGGCTGGCTGGGTGAATCCACTTCTTACGGAATCGAAAGATTTGGCGGATCGAAATGGCTATCATCACTTGTTTCTGATGGTATTATCGGTGGGGTGGGAAGTGTCCTTGTCTTTTTGCCCCCAATCTTCCTTCTTTTCTTAGCCATTGCGATTCTGGAGGCTTCAGGTTACATGGCCAGGGCTGCCTTTGTCATGGACAGATTTATGCACGCCCTGGGGCTTCATGGAAAATCGTTTATCCCCATGGTTATGGGATTTGGCTGCAATATCCCGGGCATAATGGCTACAAGGACCATGGAATCACAAAAGGATCGGATCCTCACCATCCTTGTTATCCCCCTTATGTCCTGCACTGCAAGGCTTCCCATATATACGCTCTTTGCAGGGGCCTTCTTCGCAGAGAATCAGGGGTGGGTAGTTTTCTCCATTTACCTTTTAGGAATCATACTGGCCATCATTGTTGCCAGGATATTTAAGGGCCTTTTTTTTAAAGGCGAGGTTTTTCCTTTGATTATGGAGCTTCCTCCCTATCGCATGCCAACGCTAAAAGGGGTGTTGATCCATATGTGGGAAAGGGGAAGCCTTTTTATAAAGAAGGCAGGGACAATCATCCTTGGATGCGTGGTTTTGATATGGCTACTTGCATCCTTACCTTTAGGGGTTGAATACGCCTCAAAGGAGAGTTTAATCGGACAGATTGGCTCTTTTTTTGCCCCTTTTCTCAAACCGGCTGGTTTTGGTTTCTGGCAGGCAGGGGTGGCCTTGCTCTTTGGAATTTTGGCCAAGGAAGTAGTGGTGGGAACATTTGGAACACTCTATGGTGTTAAAGAGGCCGGGTTAACCAATGTGATACAAGAAGTTTTTACTCCCCTTTCTGCATACGCCTTTATGGTCATGTCACTTATATATATTCCCTGCATTGCAGCAATTGCAACTATAAAGCGCGAGACAAACTGGAAGTGGGCCCTCTTTGCAGCTGGAAACAGCATCTTCCTTGGATGGCTTCTTGCTACAGGGATCTATCAGGTAGGAAAGATATTTTTTTAAAAATTTCAATTAAAGGAGGAAAAAAATGATTAGAAGAGGATTAATCTATTTCTGTATGTTAATTGCCATGGTTATTTATTCAACGATAGTCTTTGCTGCCCATCCCTTGATTACCGATGACACAGGCACACAGGGGAAGGGAAAATTTCAGGTTGAGGCAAATTGTGAATTTAGCTATGACAAAAATAGAGAGGAGGGGGTAAAGATAAAAGAGATAGATTGGGAGATAGCAACGATTTTTTCCTATGGAATTTTGGACAATATTGATATTGTCCTTGGTATGCCCTATAAGTGGTTTAGAGTGGAAAAAGACAGTGAATTAGTTGCTAAGGAAAGGGGAATATCTGATTTATCGTTAGAAGTTAAATGGAGGTTTTACGAAAAAGATGGTTTTAGTTTTGCTTTAAAGCCAGGTATTACCTTCCCCACAGGAGAAGAAGAAAAAGGTCTTGGCAGCGGCAGACCATCTTTTGGCCTGACTTTTATTTCAACAAAAGAAATAGGGATGTGGGCATTTCATCTTAATGCTGGATATACGAGAAATGGATACAAGCTTAGGGAAGATAGAGAAGCAAACAGAAAAGACATATGGCATGTATCCATTGCATCGGAGTTGGAGGTAATAAAGAACCTGAAGCTTGTTTATGATATGGGGATAGAGAGAAATTCGGAAAAGGCATCAAATACACATCCTGCCTTTATTTTAGGTGGGGTCATTTATTCGGTATCAAAAAACATTGATATTGATTTTGGTGTCAAGGCTGGGCTTAATAAACCAGAAACCGATGTCGCCTTCCTTGGAGGGATAGCCTTCAGATTTTAAAGAAAATCGGCTCATCTGATCTAACAGGAATACAAAAAAGTTAAATGGCCATGATGACAAAATAGAATATAATACTCCATGGACTATGTGATCTTTGTTTTTTAACGACGAACTGGATTCTTGGGCATTTCAGCAAGAGCGAAGCGGAAGCGCAAAAGCTTTATTGTAGATTTGTGGAAGAGGGAATAAATTCAGATTCGCCTTGGAATAGGCTTCAAGGTCAGATTTTGTTAGGCGACGAGACCTTTATTGAGAGATGCAGAGAGCTGTTACAAGGTAAGGACCAGATTAAAGAAATTCCAGGAATACAACGTTATTTAAGCAGACCTGGGTTGGCGGACATATTGGCAGGGGGAATAAGAAAAGGGATATAGGGGTATTTACGTGGCTCATGTAAAATATGGTTATAAGCTGAATGAGATTTCCAAATATTTAGGGATTCATTATACTACGGTCAGCAAGGTGATCAAGAATGAAGGGCTTTCAAAACATACAAAGAAAATTTGATATTTCAAGACCTGACCCCATAGAACATACTACATTGTCTTCAACTTCTTTTTCATACACTACGTACCGGGCACCCGATGGTTTGATTCCGGCTTTCTCCCACAGAGCCATTTCTGCTACACGGGTCCCTGATCTGTCTCCACGGCTTATAAAAGGGACTTCAGTATTGGATATCCTTTTAAGCGCTTCTTTCACCTTTTTTATGCCCTTAATTCCGGCAGGATCAGAGTTAGGATCAACAATTACAAAGTCATTATACATAAGGTCAACCCTTTCTGTGCCAAATCCTTCATTTGCAAACTTCTTTTCAAAGGGTCTGGCATGGACCATCACAAGGTCCACATCCCCTTTTCTGGCAATATTGAGGTCAGTTCCTGTTCCTGCCCCTGCATGACGCACCCTTATACCGGTCTCCCTTTCAAAGGCATCCTCGCGGACATCTACAATCCTTGAATCAATGGGTCCAATGGTGCTTGCCTTTAAAATAAACCTATTGGTCTCAGCAATTCAAAAGGCTGGCAAAAATAAATATATAATGAATAAAAAGACATAGCACCATCTTTTCATCAAATTATTAATACCTTCTTTGTACTAGCCCCCGTTTTAACCATACACCCTCCTAACCAAAATAAGTTGTCCCGCAAAAGCGGGATAGCCATAGAATTATTACTATAATTAAGAGATAAGAGGAGGGAAAAACTATGAGTCCGGTAGAGGTCATTACATCGGGTAAGAGAAGAAGGCGTTGGTCAGCACATAAGAAGAAAGCCATGGTAGAAGAAGCTCAAGCAGCCAGGAAACAGCATCTCATCGGTAGCAAAAAAGTATGAGGTACATCCCGATCAGCTCTTCAGATGGAGACGCCTTATCCATGAAGGTGCCCTTCTGGCTGTCTCAAGTGAAGAATCTTAGGAAGCAAATCCATGAGCTTGAGCGCCTTTTAGGGAAGAAGACCATGGAGGTAGAGATATTAAGGAAAAGCCCGTGAAAAAAACTGATATCGCATCTACCCCATGAAGCGTATAACCGATACATTACAGGTAACCAGGTCGAACCAGTACACGAGGGGTAGAAAAAAAGGAAAAGATATAAACCCCATCCTGATGATGCAAAATATCTCCCCCTCATCAGGCAGATTATAGACAACAGGCCTGCCTATGGATATATAGCCCTCATAAACCGGTTTCTTACAGGAAAGGGAGAAAGCACTGTGAACTATATGAGGGTATACCGTATTCTTTTGCCCGGGTATACGGGAAAGCCAGTTAAGGACCCATGAATGATGAACCATTACAACTCTCGGTAGTAACATGCGCTGGTGTTCCGATGTCTTTGAGATTCTCTGCTATAATGGAGAAAAGGCAAAACTTATCTTTCCTATAAATACCTGTGGAATCACATCTGAATTAGTTAAAGACCTCATGGCAGAATCCATTGAATACCGTTTTGGTAAAGTATATAGACTCCCTCACAGGATCCAGTGGTTAAGTGATAATGCCCCTTCCTATACAGCAAAAGACACAATAGCATTTGCCCGTATGATGAGATTTGAGGCCCCATACTATAGTCCTGAATCTAATGGTATGGCAGAAGCTTTTATAAAGACCTTTAAGAGAGACTATGTGTATATGCATGATCTTTCTTCTGTAAAAACTGTTATGGAATTATTGCCTTTGTGGTTTGAAGATTATAATATTAATCATCCCCACAAGGGGCTTAAGATGATGTCACCGAGGGAGTATAGAAATATGCAAAATAAGTTAGAAGGGTGTCCGGTTTGACGGGGGCAACTCCTTGCTCCTCTTGTCAGTCTTTGTTTCAGTAACAATTTTATTGCTGCAAAGTCCCAACACGAAAACCCTGATTATCTTTCGCTATTGCCTTCTTGTAAGTCTAAGCGGCAATTTATCAGAGTAAACCATTCATATCTACACTTTGCGCACTTAAGTTTTCCTCTTCTTATCGTCCAATGTTTAGTATAATTACACTTAGAACATTTCTTGTATTTCAAGCCACTATTTTATAACTTTGGTGGCTAAAATAGTACTTTACCTATTTTATTTCAAAGAGACCGGTTTTTCTCTATAAGGATAGTTTTTCAACAATATATCCGAACGTTGATGCGTTCTGGTGATTGTTTTTGCCGGATCAACCCAGTCTGTCCATTTGAAATTTTGTATTATCTGGGCTTGGTAACTTTCCTCAAGGGGGCGGCTGAAAATATCGTTAATATGCTTCCACTGGTAGTAGCGCATCAGATCCACCTGGTAAGGTGTTGGCTTTCCATTGGCCTTTTTCACGACCTCTTTTAGACGCTTTACCTCTTCCATATCCACTTGGGGTTTCCATGTAATTTTTCCGGGTAGGACAACGGGTTCGCCTGGTATATTATTTATGCCCTCTTTCCATGTGGCGAGGACGGCAACACCGGTATCTTCACGATATAGAATTATGGCATGGTCATATCTCTTATCTTTGAAGAATCCCAGATTGCCGTATTGAATTCGTGCCCCTGTGAGGAAGGCAACAACATCGCTATAGCATGGAGATGTCCCGGAAATACCCCACAATACACTTCTATCAATGATCCCGTCCGGAAAAAGTATATCAAATGCCACTTTTGCACATGCAGCGGCATGGCTCAAGCCCTCACAATCATGGCCATGAAACTTGACGATATCCTTCATAGTGACTGAATATGTATATGGATAGTACCTGCCCTGTGTTCCGCGTGTGGCAAGTATTTCGAATACAGGAGCGTATGGCCTTGCAACCATAGGAGCATACCATGTAGGGACTCTATCGGGTTGGTCCGTGCCGGTTTCAATGAATATATCCACCCCTTGTCTGAATGCCGGTTCGCCTGACCAGGCATGAAAGCTAACAAACAATGTGGCAATGAGGACAAAATAGAATAAGAAACTCCATGTTCTATATGATCTTTTCTGTAAAAAAATCAAACCTTCTGTCTTTCTTGTAGAGATAAATTTAAAAAATTCAAAACATTTCATTCTATACCTCCTTATATTTAAGCTGATTTCTTAAATCTTTCCAAATATTATCCTATCTCCTATTGTTTCGACTTTTTACAGCGCCTGGAAAGCCCATTACGACTCCACATAGCGCAATCGTCTCAGCTTGATCATCACGTGCACCTCTTTTCCCTCTTCAATGTTCATTTCATCGAAGGCGGCTATGGGTAACTCTGCAAGGAGTGTCTTATTCCCTGTAGATAATTTTACCCTTACCGCAGAATTATACCGTGTAATCTCTTCCACCTTCCCCATAAAGCGGTTTAAGGCAGGACCCGGGGGTTTTACATCGGATATATAGATGTCCTCTGGCGGGATGGCAATCTTTTTGATGTTGCCTCCGTCATAGGGCAAAATCATCCTCATCTCATCAGAAACCACCTCCACAAGACCTGATGTGAGTATACGGGATTGGGTACATTCTATGATATTAGGCATTCCCACAAACTGGGATACACTCTCGTTTTGGGGATTAAAAAAGAGGTCTTTCGGAGTTGATATTTGTTCTATTTTCCCATGGGATATTAAAGCAATCCTGTCAGCTATCTCCTCTGCCTCCCTTAAATCATGGGTTACATATACGGTCGTTATTCTCAGTTTCCTAAGGAGGTCGATCATTTCGCCTCGCAGATATTTTGCGGTCTGATGATCAAGGCTGGATGTTGGCTCATCAAGGAGTAGTATTTGTGGCGATGGCGCCAGAGATCTGGCCAGGGCAACCCTTTTTTTCTCACCACCGGAGAGCATATGGGGATAGCGAGCTGAAAGGTGTTTTATACGCATCATCTCCATAAGTGACAAAACACGTTCTTTAATAGCCCCTTCCTTCATGCCTTTGGCCCTTAAACCAAATGCGATATTCTCAAAGACAGTAAGGTGAGGGAAGAGTGCAAGGCCCTGAAACAGGTAGCCTACATTCCTTTTTCCAGGAGATACCCCATCAACGCATTGTTCATCAATATAGACTTTGCCCTTATAATCTGTAACCCCTGCTATGATATTAAGTATGGTTGTTTTGCCAGAACCTGTTGGCCCTATAATAACAAATATCTCATTGTTTCGGATCGTGATATTTAATTCGCTACAGATATGTTTACTTACATTAACAAGCCTGATTTCAGGCATGGCTACTCCATCTACCCACCATATGTTTTTCTGCCAGCGCAAAGATTTTTTCAAAGAGAAGACACATTACCGAAAGGACTATAAGGCAGACCATTATGATATCCACCCTTACAAGACTCTCCGCTTGTATCATCAAGGCACCAATTCCTGTGGGGATTGCGACCATCTCAGCAGCTATAAGAACCCGCCATGACATACCGGCCTCCAGTCTCAGGCCAGTGAAGATATTTGGAAGTGCCAGGGGTATGATCACCTTAAAAAGTATCATTATATTCGATGCCCCTAATGTCTCTGCAGCGTATATATAACTTTTATCTACATTTTTGATACCTGTGGTGGTGTTGTATACCACAGGGAAAAATGAACAGATAAATATTATGGTAATGGGCAGCATCTCGTTTATGCCTATCCAAAGCATCAAAAGTGGCAGCCATCCTAAGGCAGGGATGGGATACAACAGGCTGATAATGGGGCTTAAGGCCTTATTGACCATGTGCTTCCAACCCATGATAACGCCTACAAAAATACCTGCAATGGAACCGCCAAAAAGACCGATCAGCACCCTTGTGAGACTACTTAAGAAGTTTTTGCCCAGAATACCGTTTGCTGTAAGGTCATAAAACTCTTTCACAACTGCTGAAAAGGGAGGGAAGAAAAACTGACCTGGAAAAAGATTGAAACGTCCAATGATTTCCCATACAACCACAAACAAAATAACGGGCATAGCACCCCAGGCCCACTGGAGCCGCCCGGTCTTGTTCTTCATTGAGAAAACCTCATATCAAGAATATCTTTGGCGCTGAAACCGGTCTTTATATAGCCGTATTGCCTGGCAAAATCTATGGACTTTTGTACTTCAGCCTTATCAACACAGAAGGAATGCTCGATCCTTGCCATTGACCTAAGTATCGTCTCTGGGGTCACTTTAAGCTTTTGAGCGTCTTTCGGTAAATCTGAAGGAGAGCTCTTATCACCTGTAATCTGCAGTTGTTCGGACATTATTAAAGCAGCCTCTTGGGGGTTCTTTTTTATCCATTCAATCGAATTTTTGGTAACTTTTACGAGCTTTTTTACAATCTCGGGATGGTTTTTAATTAATTCCTCTCTTACAACAAGAACACTCCCCTGCATACCAGGCCAGACATCCTGGCTTGTAAGTAGCATTTTGAATCCAGCGTCTTCTGCCATGGCAGGCCAGTGTTCACAGTTGAAAAAGGCATCGAGCCTTCCCATCCTGATGGCCATAATCTGTGCTGCTGGATTCATCCTTTGTATTTTGTTCAGTATTTTATCTCGATCAAGATTATACTTCTCTATAGTCTTGTGAATGATTGCATCGGCAGGCCCACCTACTTTGTTGCATCCTATACGAATATCTGGCTTCTCTAAGTCCTTTATGGTTTTTACCTTTTCTGCATTTACTGCCAGACCGTAGCCGTGCTTGTGTAATCCCGAAACTACCTTTATCGGCACCTTGGCATTAGCATATGCAGTTATAGCAGGCAAAAGACACATATAGGCAGCCTGGATATCTCCGCGGCCCAAGGCTGAGGCCAATGCCATACCGGTGACATAACTGTAAAAAGTCGGCTTTATTCCTTCTTCTTCAAACCATCCTTTATGGAAAGCCACATAGGCGCTTGCCGCATGGTCGGTAAATTCTACAGCGATATTGATGGGAAAAATTTCCTTTGTATAACCAGTTATATTAAAAAGACATATCAAGGCCACAGAAAACAATAATATCTGCTTTTTCATAACTTCTCTCCATCGATTATGTAGTTTTAATAATATCCGTAAGCATGATCCTTTAACTTATCTCTTTATTAAGATTTTCATCTACCATATGGACAGAAACGTTTATAACCATAAACAGAGGCAAAACCTGCGATGGTCACCCCATAAAAAATAATAGGTTTTTTATTTAGAAAATTAACGATGGTATTGTTTACGCAGGTAGAACCAGTAGCAAGGATGATATCGCTCCAGTCAACAACATCTAAAGTGCTTTCAGGGCCCTCAATTATCACACCGAATCTATTTGCACTGATATTGTCCTTATCAAGGTCTACAACGCGGAGTTCAAAAGAGGCTGACAATCTTTCAATCATTGCAGGCTGGTATCCGATAAAGGCAATCTTAGGCCTTTTAAAATGCTCCATAATAAAGGTGTGAAACTTTTCCGCACATGCCTTTGGCTCGTTATCTTTACAATGAATTGTATCAGCTACCCGACCAAAATACCGCATGACTGCATTGAACCCTGCAATAAATACGGCCCGCTCAAAGTTGTTCTTGAGCTCAAGACTGAGGAGGTCTTGCAGGGTGCCCTGGAAATTACCGGGCATGTCTGTGAATGCCTGACCCTTCGCATCTCTAAACGTTGCCTCTATCATAAACTCTTTTCCCTTCAAGAGGGGGAAATCTGTGCGGTCTGGTCTACCGATTGCCTCTTCAGGGGTAAGGGGTCTTGAGGAAATAACATTGACTGTATCGTCTAACATTTGTGTGGCCATTTTTTCCAATTCCTTTTTTAACATGTTGTAGTGATTCAAGATATCACCTCCTCATAGATTTCTTTTTTAATAATGATTTAAACTCACTAAACTGTTTGTATATTACAAATTTACTGACCTCGTTATATATTAATTAATATAATGGTGTTATATATCATTTTATATAACGCTTTGTCAATGATTTCTTGAAGAGTGTTATTTATGAATGAAAAGTGAACTCATAGATGTTGTGCATTATCCGCCAGTTTTTTGTCTAAAGGTGTGCATACCTTTAATATTTAAGTAGTAGCAAAAAAGTTATTCTTCCTATAAATATCATGTCCGTGCATTGAGAGCATGATTATTACATGTCATCATATGGTCGGTTATTTATCTTTTACCTTTTTTGGCCATAGTGGGTCAGTAAAAAGTATCCGTGCAAGAGAAATGGTACAACAAATAATACACTGCCATAAGTGTTTTGCTGCATTCTAATAAACAACAGAAAGGGGTAGACAAATGACAAAAAGACTAAGAAGAAATCACATAAGCAACATTTAAGGCAAAAGTAGCATTAGAAGCAATTAAAGGAAGATCAGACATCAGTGGAGTTATCAGAAAGGTTTCAGGTGCATGTAAATCAGATAACAGAGTGGAAGAAGATTCTTTTAGAAAAAGCACCGAAAATCTTTGAAAAAGGAAAATCTTCTCAGAAGGAACCCGATATCAAGGAACTCCATGCCAGGATAGGGCAGCTTGCCATGGAGAACGAGTAGCGCTTTAAAACCAAACACGAACCGAGTGCAAAAAAATGATCGATAAGAAACATAAATTGCCTATAACAAAGCAGTGCACAATACTCAATATATCCCGTTCAAGCATTTACTATAAGCCTACCCCGGTAAGCGATAAAGATAGAGAGCTTATACATCTAATAGATGAAATTCCTTTTGGTTCACGGAAGATAAAAAAAAGGCTATAAAGTAGGCAGGATTCACGTGAGTCCCTTCGTCTTTCCAAACCCCATCCCGGCCATAAGGTATATCCTTTTGGTGTTTAGATATATATGACATTCCTATGGCAAGAGGATTCTGTTATCTTGTAGCTGTTATGGACTGGGCAAGTAGAAAAATATTATCCTGGAGATTATCAAACACACTGGATGTATCCTTCTGCATAGAAGCCCTTGAAGAGGCAATACTTAAATACAAAACACCGGATATATTTAATACAGATCAGGGGAGCCAGTTCACTTCCGATGATTTTACCATCATTATCAGTATGGATGGAAGGGGTCGCTGGAGGGACAATATATTTATAGAACGTCTCTGGAAAACCATCAAATAAAGGCATATGAATCAATAAATCATGAAAAAAAGAGCTTAAAGAGTTTTTTGAAAGATATAATATACGAAGGCCTCACCAGGGCTTAGATTACAGAACACCGGATTATGGAACATTACCAGAGGTTAAGGATGCAGTATGATGAGGGTAGCAAACCACTTAAAAACTGTTGGATGTTGTTTGAAAAGACTTGACCAGCTCAAGGCCAGTTAAATCAGCCTTATACTCTTTTATTACTTTATAAGTATAGGCTGATGACTGAATCTGTCCGGCAGCCACAAAGTCACCTAAAGAATTGCTTTCTTGATTACCATTGCAAAGGGGGCTATTTACCCTTCATCTTTCCCATATCTACACAGGGAGGTATTTTAAAGTGCATTTCAGTTTATTTCCATCAAGGGACACCTCACGGTAGATAGCCTCAACTTTAGATGCATCAAGCCTTAAAAAGTCCCTTTCAAAAGGGGTAATAATAACACCTGCCATCTCAATAACCGCAGGACTTACAGTAATTTTTTCATCATCATCTCTGAAGAATGCCTCGGGTCGGTGTTTTGCCCTTGGAAATACAAGGATATACCATTTTCCGCCCTCGACAAAACATAATATGTTAATCATAGGCTCATCTTCTGTTTTTACCACTGACCTAAGTGCCTCAAGAAAACTTTTAAATACACCGGCAATGGCATCCTTATCTACGCCTTCAAAGATTATGATTTCTCTACCAATGTCTTTTGACTTATAGATAGAGACTCCCTCTGACTGTGCTGACAGGACAAACTTATCTTTATCCTGTAAATCCTTTTCCACAGGGGTATGACCCCTTGGAATTGCTTGAAAATGCAAATGGTCTGGGGCTGATGCACCGCATTTGGGGCCATTGTAAAGGATTAACCAATCTGGCCCTAAGTCTTGTGAAAGCTGAATAAGGATATTAATATTTTTGGCAATCCCTTGAGGAATGTGCTTTAGATTGCTTATAGTAAGGTGATTTGGGAAAACAGGTGCAGGATTACAAAGTATCAGATATTCGTCTCTATAGAGGATACCCCTTTGTGCTTTTGGAAGATTTTCAATACAGAGAAAACATTGACGGCTATTTATTTGGGCAATGTCGCAACTGGCAGTGCTACTTTTTGCCCTTTTTAGATTGTGTTGAATCTTAACTGAATAGCCATTGCATTGGATATCCCTTACCTTGATATGTTTTAGATATTCGTGGGCATCCTTTAGTTCAGGCCATGTCTTTTTTTGCTCTTCTAAAAGTTCAATACAGAGGGTTGAAATGTTTTTTATGCTTTGACTACCGTCAAATGAGGCATAGATTTTTTTACGATTCATCCTTTGAGCTTGCACCTTTAACCCTCTAATCTTTTATTTAAAGCCTGTCTTGCAAGTATTTCATCTGTCCGGACCTTATCCTTGAATGCATCATTTCGGTTGGCATCCTCTATTGAAAGTGAGGCATCTGTATTTCCATACCATCGTCTGCAGAGATATAGATTTTCAAAAATCCTTCCTATTTTATATTCCCTGCATATGCGAAGTGCTAATGCATAGTCCTCACCATAGCTCACATTCAAAAAACCGATTTTACGGACAATATCTGTGTCAAATGCACGGGGTGCGCCAAGACCATTTATGCGCAGGGCATTATTATGACCGTTCTCATCTGTCCATTCCCGGTGGTCAATTAAACCTGGAGGGATTTCCTCTAAGTTGTAATTGACTATGCAATAAGATCCAATAACCATGGCATAGCTACCCTGCATTAGCATGTCCACGATTTTTTGTAGAGTGTAAGGACTGCTATATAGGTCATCTGAATCGAGTTGCACTGCATATCTGCCGCAATATGGCGAATAGACTGCCTCATTCCAGCATCCACCTATGCCAAGGTCTGTCCTTATAGGTATTATGTGTTTAACATCAGGATGCTTGTCTACTAAGCTGGAGATGACAAATGTAGTTCCGTCTTGGGAGTGGTTATCCACTACAATGATGTTGAAAGGGAAATCTGTCTTTTGTGATAGTGCACTTTTGATGGCATCAATAATCGTGTTTTTTCTGTTTTTCACAGGTATGATAACAGATGCCACAACAGGAAATGGGTTTTTTATTTTATCTGCCCTTTTCAAACGTTCATATGGAATGAAGGCACCTATTTTCCTTAAATAATCAGTAAAAACAGACTCCATCTCTTTCTGAATATGGGTATTTTTTGGATCCACATATGCAAAATGACTTTTTCCTTCTGAAGACTTATTGTCTTGTATCACAGAATAGAGCGGTTCTTTTATGTGATATATAGGATTGTCAATAGAGACCTTGAGTCTAATATCGTATAATCCTCCATATCTCACAGGTGGTATAGCACCATATTTTTTTATAGCAGTTTTTACTACCTTTGTGGAGAAAAGCATCATGGCACCGAAATCAAAATCATCCCGGATACTGCCTGGTTGATAGTCATTGAGGGGGTGTAGTTTCTTTTCATTTTTGTTTTCTTCGTAGAAATCGCAGTAGACTATCCCTGTCCTCACTTTTTCAGCCATATCTATCATGACCTCTAAAGCTTTTTGGTCGATTACCAATTCATTTGTCCTTGTAAGAAATAGAATGTAATCTGTGTCAACAATTTCGCAGATATAATTCAATACCCTGCCTTCAAGAAAAGATGTGCCTTCCAATAATCTAACCTTTGGCAAGGTAGTATTGAGCCTTTCAGGTGAGACAAAAATGATATTAGAAACTAACCGGGATAGGTTCATGGGCATCAATTGTTTTGTCTGGCTAAAATAATGGCCATAATCGCTAATTATAGTAACAGGATTCATCAATTAGATATTATCCCAATATTGCCTAACATATCAAGGGTGCTTTTTAAATCATGGATGGGAAAAAGCAAATATAGTTATGATCGAATTTAGTGCTTTTAAAAAAATAAATAGATTAGCATGGGATGATTGAAGAAATTGAGATCTTTCAATGTCAAAAGGCCCACTTGGGCAGAAATAAAAAATAAATACAATAGGCGTTCTATATAAACTTATCAATTATGGAAAAAACATTTATCTTTGTTTTTATCTCTTTTTCTAATAGATAATAAGGGATAAAAGGTTGTCCACCCCATTTTTCTTTAAAAAAACTAACCCCTTTATTAATCCCGAGTCCAAGGTTTATATATCTTTTTTTATTCTCAATACCCATCTTAATCAATTCGTAAAACAGAAGGTCAGATGCACCTGGTATATATTTATCTATTGATCTAATGTTAAACATATAGAAAATATAGTCCCTTGAGAAGACATCAACTACATCAAAAACAATCAGCCTCCCTTTTGCATCCCTTCCATTTAATATCCAGGCAGTATTTGACTTTACAACATATGAAACAATATGTTCCATGATCCATTTAGTATCGCCATCTATTTTCTTTTCATCTAAAAATCTTTCTATAAGATAACTATGCTCACTGCTTATTGTTCTTGTCCTCTCTACAGTGATATCCCTTGACGCCCTGTTTATCATATTCCTTATTTTACTTTTAATAGTGAATGAGGTTAAGTCTAACCTAAAATATTCATCTCTGGAGATTAATTTATAATCAGATAAGCCGTTTATGGGCCATGAGGGTAAAATAATTCTTACCTTATCACACCTTGTCTTTGATATTGCCTTATCTAAGATTGCCTTTAGACTTGACAGATTAGATATATCTTTTAAGGGATAGCCTATAAATATAAGTAGCCCTTCTTTAAAATAGCACACATACGGCATAAAAAAAAACACATCTACATCGGATATGCCCTGAACATAGGTATAAATGTGTTCTGGTATATAGGCGTTGTCATATATAAAATTACTGTGTGTAGCTTTTGTAATCATGATAATTTTGAGACTACAAATCCATCCCTCTGAAAAAACAGGCTTAGGCTTTTTATATGTGTTATCCCCACAAAGACTATTGTTTTACCCTTCTCTATAAAAGGTCTCATCCTGCTATAAAGTATTGGGTCTCTTTCTTCAATAATAGATGGATATCTTGTGGGAAAGTCTAAAGTAGAATTCAAAAGTTTTTCAATCTGACCTGTTTTATAATACCTTGCATGATTTTTTGCAAAGTCCTCCCATTTATAAAAAAGTGATATGAAATGGACAATTTTTTCTATTGGTATTGCCTCAAGGGCAGATATTTGTTCTTCTATGGTCTCAAGATAGTAAATATCCTTTTTGAGTCTTTTTGCTATTGAATGTGCCTCAATGTCTACAGAATAATGCCATCCACGATTTTTAAGGAATATGCACCATATTCTAAAAAATGCCATCCACGGTGACAGGCCTTCAATCTCCCTTTGTAACATAGAAGACCTTTCAGGTTTTAAGATATTAATATAGTCCTGAACAGTGTTTTTATAATAAAAGGCTTTAATTTCATTCTCCATTGCCCTTACTATGTCTTTGTCTATCATTTCTTTTATGTTTTTGCTACCCTCTGGCACTATGCTGTAGCCCCTTATTGCATCCATGTTGCCCTCGTCGAGAGGACCTTCAAAAACAACTGCATCCAGTTCCTTTATAATCTCCTTCAAGGATAACCGATAGCTTACTGGAAAAAAATGGGCACATCCAGCAAGATAACTCGTTGTCTTATCTTTTTCTATCTTCCACAGCATTTTAAATCTTTTTTTGAATGGATTCCAAATCATGAACATCTTATAGTATAGATTCAAGTTTTTTTAACAAGTTGTGGTGAAAAACCCTTCTTTTTAATTCAATAAACTCGTAAGGTATAGTTGGTCTTCCGCCCCACTTCATTTTAAATCTCTTCAAACCTTCATTGACACCAAGGCCTAAATTTATTATAGATTTCCCCATTTCCTTTGCAATCCTAACCATCTCTACAAATAATAGGTCCGAGGCATGGGGGACATAGCATACCTTGGAATGGCAACCCATTATATATGCAAGAAAATTATCTGCACCTGAATCTAAACAATAAAAGGCACAGAGTTTACCATCAGAGGTTGTAGCATTTAGAACAAATGCAGTATCTGATTTTTCAAGAT
>Ga0116168_1000311_pt1 | contig 50131 bp, 46 predicted proteins | sample AD_UKC129_MetaG_FD_89795 | JGI IMG/M metagenome (GOLD analysis project Ga0116168, IMG submission 89795) | Active sludge microbial communities of municipal wastewater-treating anaerobic digesters from Canada - AD_UKC129_MetaG | ecosystem: Engineered > Bioreactor > Anaerobic > Digestate | place... | reverse complement strand
TAAGGCAAGGGAAAAACGTGCCGTACTTTAAGCAATTGAAAGCAATAGCGGCTAGTATGAGCATTATTTAGTAATCTCCAAAGAAGGTGTCTAGCAAAATCCTACAACAAGTTGACACCGTCCAACATAGAATAAAAACTTGAAAGGCTTTCCGGTTGCTGTTATAATTACTGGAAATTTTAAATATGTACACATACAAGAATTTGGTTTACCTAAAGGAGATAAGACGAGAATGATCAAGGTAGGCTTTATTGGCTATGGCAGCATGGGAAGCATGCTGGTGGGATCCTTAATCCGCTCCGGGCGGATTAAGCCTGAGGAGATGATTGTATCTACAAAGACCCAAAGCAAACTGGCAGATATCAGGAAACTCCGGGAGAATATCCACGTATCGGAGGATAATTGCGAAGTAGCCCGCAGGGCAAAATATATCTTCATTTGTGTCAAACCGCTCCAGGTGAAGGAAGTCCTGCTTGAAATCAAGCCCTACATAACTTCCGAAACCAACATCATATCCATCGCGGGAAGCGTGCCCATGAAGTTCATCGAGCAGGTTTCAGGGGCCAAGGTGACAAAGCTGACGCCCAGCCTGACCTCGGAAGTGATGGACGGCATATCCCTGGTTTGCCATTCAGATGCCGTATCCGAAGAGGAAAGCAGGTACAATGAAACATTGCTGGGTGGCATCAGTACCGTCAAAAAGGTTAAAGAAGAAGATTTTGAACTGGCAGCTGAATTGACAAGCTGCATGCCCGGGTTTATTGCCGCCATTTTCAGAAATCTCACCGATTCTGCCATGAGGCAGGGAAGCGGGCTGAGCCGGGAGGATGCGGAAGAGATGATCATCAGGACGCTTCAAGGTACGGCAAAACTGTTTGTTGAAAAGTACATGGGCTTTGATCAGATGATAGAAAGGGTTGCTACCAAGGGCGGCATTACCGAGGAAGGTGTGAAGGTTTTCAACGAGAGGCTGCCCGGTGTATTCGATGAAATGTTCCGAAAAACCCTTGAAAAACGTAAGGTTGTGCGGGAGAAGGTGGAATCGAACCTCGGAATGGAACAGGCATAACGTTGGCTTCTGGAACAGGTTTATGCATGTTCTTTTTTTTGCTATATGAAATATATGGGCCTTTTGCCGTGTCTATATGGATGACAGGATGATGCGGAGGTGATTCGGTGGATGACAAAGCGCTTCTTGCCAGGATAGGACAGAATGATGTCAGAAGCTTCGGCAAGCTCATCGACAGGTATTCCAGGTATGTGACCGCCATCATCTGCAGGGTTGCGGGAAACGCACTTTCCCATGAGGATATTGAGGAAGTGGCATCGGACGTATTTATAAAGATTTGGCAGAACAGGGGAAGCATCGTCCTGGAATCCGATTCATTGAGGCCCTATCTGGCGAGGACGGCCAAAAACATGGCATTAAACAAGCTGAGGGATACGCGGTATCACAACGGGCTGCCCCTTGATTTGGAGATTATCCCGGAAGGCGGCAGCAGTGAACTGGAGCAGTTTGAAACCCGGGAGGCCATCCATGCGGCCATCAGCACACTCGGTGAGCCGGACAGGGAACTGTTCATCAGAAGATACATCCTGTCGGAACAGGTGAAATCCCTTGCGGAGAGGTTTAGGCTCAACCGGAACACGGTGGCCACCAGGCTGGCCAGGGCCAGAAAGAGACTGGCAAATATTTTAAAGGAGGGAGAGGCTGGCAATGGATAAAGATATTATCCCACTTGAACGGATTCCGCGCGGAATATCCCTGAGAAGGATTAAAAAGCGGGCCATGCTCTATGCGCAAACGGAAACCCAAAAGAAGCGCCTGGGCAAGGCTGCCGTCATACCGTTGATTGCGGCCATTTGCCTCACATGCCTGGGAGTCTTTGCCGTTACCCGGAACCCCTGGGGATTATTTTTCAGCAACACCGAGCTGTTGGAGCAGGACAATGCCGTCATCCGAATCGGTGAAACCAGGGATTCCGGCGATTACAGAGTCACGCTGGAAGAAGCGGCCTTCAGCGGCAACTCGGTGTTCCTCATGTTTTCCCTGGAAAGGATAGACGGGGGAATACTCCCGCAAAATATCTCTTTTGAAGTGGATATACCCCATTACGGCGACAGTGTGTCGGGTTCCCAGTCCAGCAGGCTGTCGGAAGACGGCAGAAAGGTCTTTGTCTGCCATCAGGCCGATTTGGGTCGGAGCCTGCCCGATGTCCTCACGGTTCACATCAATTCCATGAAACGCATGCCGGCGGAAAAAATTGAAGCGGATTGGCCCATCAACAACATCTATTCTGAGGACTATGGTGCAATCATTGCAGGTGAGAATCTGTCCGGTCTGGATGAATTGTATGGTCAGGTTTCGGGTCTACCGATTGAAGGCACGTATCTGGATTTCTTTGCGGCGGGGCGCGTGGACGACCGGCTTGCCGTGGTTTGCAAATTCAGGATGCCGGAAAAAAGATATGAATTCCTGTCGGCGTTATATGATCCCGGAAGCGATACCCATCACTTACCAGATGTCAATGACACCGTAAGGCTGTCCGAAGATTCCGGGACGGGATATGAGATCTATTACTTTGATGGCATCCATGAGCAGGATTTGGCACACCTGTATCCGGTGGTGGGGTGTCTCACCGTTGAAGAACCGATGCCGGTGAACCTGAGCTTTGATGTGGATACCCGTTCGGCAAAACTCGCTGAAGCCACATACAGGGAAGGGTTCCAGCCCATAGCCGAAACAGGAGACCTTGCTGTGGAAAGCATCAGGATCAGCCCGAGAGGGCTTGTAATAACAGCTTATTCAGATGCAGAGATAGATATCAACACCCTATTTGGATCTTCGGACGCATACTGCCTGCTGGAGGACGGCACCAGGATGAAGGTGGCATACATTTCATCCAGTGCTTCGGGTGGCAGCAGAATCAAATACAGCATCGATTTTTTAGTTCGCGATGCGCTCCTGGATGCCCGAAAGGTAACGGCCATCACCATCAATGATCAAATCTTCTGGCAGAGACCGTAAGCGGCGGTGAACAGGCAATGATTCAAGCGGCTCAATAGCCGCTTTTCTTTTTATTCTATATATTACTCGCAGCGCCACACTCGAATTGTCATTACGAGCGGAGCGTGGCAATCTCTTTATGTCCTGTGATGAGCCCAGGATACGGTTGAGATTGCTTCGTCGGCTGCGCCTCCTCGCAATGACACCCTGGGTTTGCCACTGTGGGCGTAACGGCGTAGCGTTTGATGCGCATAAAACACTTGCAGCGCCCAACTCAAATTGTCATTGCGAGCGGAGCGCGGCAATCTCGTCGCTTGTCCTATGTTCTCTTGACGGCCCGGCGGCAGTTGGATATGATGAATCTGACAACTGCCGGTGGGGAGGATTTTCCGTGGCCTGCTATTTCGGTGATACGCTGTGCACCCTGACTACGCTTCTGATATTGGGGGTTCTCGGCTATATGGGCATCACCATAGGAAATCGCAGAAGGATTGCCTTCTGGGGGAAAAGGGTGGGAACCCTGGCAAGCCTGGGGTTTATCGCCTGTATCTTTGCTGCCGCAAGGGATGGCTATCACCTGTCGGTGCAGGCTGCCGGCTTTCCGGATGCTGAACCGGGCATTTTTGCCATCGACAGTGCCCAGTCCGTTCTGGGCAGCCTTGGCGGCGCGGTTATGGTCATTGGCGCCCTGTCCTGTCTGTTCGTGAAAAAGCAAACCTATCGGAAAGCAGTTTTTTTCATCCTGTCGGTCATTATTGCGGCCAAAATCCTCCTGATTGAAATAGCGCGGGCAGGCCTTTGAGAAGTATCCAGGACAAGTCTGTACATAAACCCTTACACGAAAGGAATTGGTTATGATAAACGACACCATGAAAAAAAGCGATGTTATGAGCAATGCCGCTCGTGAAGATGAGACGGTATACGATGTTGCCGTCATTGGCGGCGGACCGGCCGGCTATGTTGCCGCCATACGGTGCGCGCAAAACGGTCTGACAACCGTATTGATTGAAAAAGACCGGCTGGGCGGAACCTGCCTTAACGCAGGATGCATTCCAACGAAAACCTTGGTTTCAATCGCGGGTTTTTTAAACCGGCTCAACCGGGCTGAGGATTTTGGCATATCCATCCAGGGCTTTCAATACTCCCTGGAGAAAATCCGGGAAAGAAAACAGCAGATCGTGTCCTCCCTGGTGCAGGGGATAGCCTTCCTGATGAAAAAGAACAAGATCAGGGTTATCCAGGGCAAGGCCATCGTGGAAAATGAAGGCGTGCTTGCCGTGGAAGGCACTGAGGAAAGGGTTCGTTATAAAAACCTGATTCTTGCCACTGGTTCGGTGGCAAGCTCCTTGCCCATACCGGGCGCCGATGCCCCGGATATCCTTGGCAGCCAGGACTTGCTCGAACTGAACGAGGTTCCCGAATCCCTGGCCATCATCGGCGGCGGGGTTATCGGGATGGAGTTTGCCTTCATCTATGCCGCCCTGGGCTGCAAGGTGCATGTGGTGGAGTTTATGCCCCAAATCCTCAACCTGGTGGATGCCGATGTGGCCTCAACGGTGAAAAGAACCGCGCGGAAGATGGGCATAGAAATTCTTGAGTCTGCCCGTGCTTTGGCCATTGAAACAACCTCCGACGACCATAAACGGATCCTCATGGAGCGGAAAGAGCGTCAGGAGTCCCTTGTCGTCCGAAAGGTGGCCGTCGCGGTTGGGCGCAGGGCAAACCTGGAAGCGGTCAACCTGGAAAAGCTGGAAGTTGCGCTTAACGATCAGCATAACGGCATCCGGGTTAATGAAGTGATGCAGACCACCAATCCCACGGTCTATGCGGCGGGCGATGTGACCAATCAGGTGATGCTGGCCCATGCCGCATCCCGTCAAGGCATCATTGCCGCCGACCATATCGCAGGAAAACTTTTGGGAGAATCAAGCGGACTGAAAAAACACCTTGTCCCCAGCGCCATATTCACCTTCCCGGAAATCGGTCACATCGGTTTTACCGAGAAGGAAGCCAAAGCGATGAACCGGGATGTGCTGGTGGGCAAATTCCCGTTCCGTGCCAACAGCAAGGCCGTGGCCATGCAGGATACGGAGGGGTTTGTCAAGATTATTGCAGACAAGGCGACACGGGAGATCATCGGCGCAACCGTCGTGGGCCCCGATGCCACGGAACTGCTCAGCATTGCCGCAAACCTTATCACCTGCCGGACGACCATCGATCAGGCCAAAGAAGTTATATATGCCCATCCCACCCTGTCGGAAGCCATATCGGAAGCCATACTGGACTTGGAAGGGGAAGCGATCCATTTTGGTAACTAAGGTCTATATTTCAGATTCCACCGATCCCTACCTGAACATTTCATTTGAGCGTTATCTCACGGGATGCGCCGAGAAAGGGAAAGCCTGCCTGTACCTGTGGCAGAACGAGAATACCATCGTCATTGGCAGAAACCAGAACCCTTATGCCGAATGCGACATGGACCTTGTGAGAAAGGACGGCGTCCGCATTGCCCGGCGTTTTTCAGGAGGGGGAGCGGTTTACCATGACAAGGGAAACCTGAACTTTTCCTTTATCAACCATCGGAGCGAGCAGAATGTGGAAAGCAACCTGTCGGTGATCCTGCGGGCGTTGGAAAAGTTCGGCCTTAAGGCCGAGTATACCGGCAGGAACGATATCTGCATCGACAACAGGAAATTCTCAGGCAACGCCTTCTTCATGCACCGGAATGGGGCTTGTCATCACGGAACGCTGCTTGTGGCCGAGGATCATGACAAGATCAAACAATACCTGACCGTCTCCAGGCTCAAGCTTCAGTCCAAGGGCATCGCTTCGGTAAAATCCCGGGTGGTCAATCTGTCGGAGCTCAATGCAAACATCACCATTCCTTCACTGAAAGAGGAAATGACTCGTGCATTTCATGAGGTTTTCGGGGATGGCGATGCCGTAAATCCCGCCGAGCATATCAACGAGGAAAAGGCATTGGCCATACCCGAGGTCAAGGCTCTCCGGGATGAGCTTGCCTCCCATGCCTGGATATTCGGGGAAAGCCCGGCCTATTCGGTGGAATTGAAGGAACGTTATGCCTGGGGCGAGATCAGCGTGAACCTTAACCTCCAACATGGCAAAATATCCTGTTGCCGCATCTATACCGACTGCCTGGATGCCGATGCTTTTATCTCCCTGGAAAAGGGTCTTGTCGACATCCCCTATAACCGCGAATCGGTATGGGAAGCAGTCCAAAATCATGTTTCTGAACAGTATCAGGATGATCTGCGTGATCTGTTCTCACGTATGATTTAACGGACAGGACAGAAAATGCTTCGTCACTGGGCTCGCCAATGGTACATTGGTACATTCTATTAAGATCAACGTAGCATAAGCGGGAGTGTCATTGCGAGCACTGTGCAAGCTGTGCGCGGCAGTCTCGTAAAGCCCGTAATACCATGGAAGTCGTCGCTCCGCTTCTCGTAATGACAGCAGGCATGCACTTGCGAAGCGGGAAGAGAGACCGTAACGTTTAAGGCCGCATTGCGATAAGGCGCCAGAACATTCCGCAGGAAAGAGAAAAGGGCGGATGCTGTTTGAGCGTAGCAAGTTCAGCCGTCCCTCATTCTGGCAGTTAGATGTTTTGCAGCCGTGCATCACAGCGGCCGGGCTTTATTACGGGCTCGCTTTTCGTTGTGACTAGTTTGAAATAACCTGCATCCTTAATGAATGGATATACGCATACCTGATAAAGCCATGCAAGGCAGGCTAAGCCATCGAAGTAAAGAATAAATAATCATTTTCAGCGGGTTTTGTATTGACAAATGTCCTGCGATCATGTAATTTATAAATATACGCATTATACATTTTTCGTGTATATTTATGCATAATTTGAATAAGGGGAGAATATTTATGAAAAAGATAATGGCACTGATCCTGACCATTGTGATAATGGCGGTATTGCTGGCCGGCTGCGGCGAAGGCGCCGGTGTGAAGGTGATCAATATCCCGCTGACCCAGGAAGAGTATGCCTTCGGCGTTGACAAGAACCAGCCGGAGCTGCTGGAAAAGGTGAATGAGTTTATCGCCAAGATACAGAAGGACGGTACGCTCGATCAGATCATCAACAACAACTATGGTAACGGCGAGCCGGTACCCATCACCTCTGCCGAGCTTGATCCAACCAAGGATCAGCTTGTTGTCGCAACAAACGCCGCCTTTGAGCCATTCGAATACATGAAAGGCGATAAGTATTACGGTATCGACATGGAAATCGCCAAGCTTCTTGCCGACTATCTGGGCAAGGAACTAGTCATCAGCAACATGGATTTTGATGCCGTATGCCTTTCGGTAGGTCAGGGCAAGGCGGACATCGCCATGGCCGGTCTGACCATCAGGGAAGACAGAAAGGAATATGTCAACTTCTCGAACAAGTATTTTGATGCGGCACAGATGATCATCGTCAAGGCCAACGACAAGAGGTTCGACAACTGCAAGACGACAGAGGACGTGGAAGCCGTGTTGAACAGCCTGCCCAGCACCACCAAGGTTGGTGTGCAGAACGGCACTACCGGTCAGTTCTATGTTGAAGGCGATCCGGATTGGGGATTCCCAGGCTACAATGTCAAAGTGGTCGGTTACAAATCCGGTTCCCTGGCTGTCCAGGACATGCTCAACGGCAACATCGACTTTGTGGTGATAGACGAGGCGCCTGCCCACAGGATAGCCGCGGCCTTCAACGATATGAAATAATTAAGCTTGTCCTACATAAACGAAATTTATAAATATGCATACCCCGCCCTCATTTGACCGCGGGGTTTTGTGACGTAAGGGAAATCATATGGGTAATTTTTCAAGAAAGCTGGAACGATTTTGGGAAATATTCTACGAATACGATGGTTACCAAAGGGTGCTGACCGGTCTTCAGAACACGGTGTATATTGCCGTTGTGGGCCTTGCCATCGGCATCGTCATTGGAACCATTATCGCCATTATTGAAGTCTTTCCGAAGTATAAGCGGCTGCCAAGGATCCTGAACGGGTTCTGCCGGTTTTATGTAGCCTTGTTCAGGGGAACGCCCGTGGTGGTGCAGCTTCTGGTAGCCTATTACGTGGTGCTGCCCCTGCTTGGCCTGAACCTTCCGGCTATCAATGTCTGTGTGCTGGTTTTTGGGCTTAACAGCGGAGCTTATGTTTCCGAGATCATGCGAAGCGGTATCCTTTCAGTTGATCCCGGGCAGATGGAAGCAGCGCGTGCCCTTGGCCTGAGCTATCGCGTATCCATGATGAAGGTTGTGGTGCCGCAGGCGGTCAAGAACATCCTTCCCACCCTGGGCAACGAGTTCATCGCCCTCATCAAGGAAACGTCAGTGGTGAGCTTTGTGGGAGCCGCCGATCTGTATGTGGCTTTCAACTATATCGGCACCAACAGCTATGAGTTCATGGTTCCCTATCTTGCGATGGCGCTGATCTACATCGTCCTTGTCATGGCTATCGCTTTTCTCGTCAAGATCATGGAAAGGAGCCTGAGAAAAAGTGATAGACGTAATTGACCTGAAAAAAAGCTACGGTAAGCTGGAGGTGCTGAAAGGCATCACCACCACCATCAGGGAAGGCGAAAAGGTGGCTATCATAGGCCCGTCCGGAAGCGGGAAAAGCACTTTTCTGCGCTGTCTCAACTGCCTTGAGGATCCCACTAGCGGCTCCATCATCTTCGAGGGCGTGGACATCGCGGACATGCGCGTGGATATCAATATCCACCGGCGTCATATGGGTATGGTGTTCCAGCAGTTCAACCTGTTCAACAACAAGACGGTTATCGAGAACATCATGCTGGCGCCCGTGTACCTGGCCATCCATGATCTGCGCATGAAGAAGCTGCAAAACTTCTTTATCCGGATAAAGAATGCTTTTTCAAAGCACAAAACACCCCTTTACGAAATCGACACCACACCCCAGAAAATCAAGGAGGAGGCCAGGGAGAACGCCCTGCGCCTGTTGAGAAGAATAGGCCTGGAGGAAAAGGCTGACGTTTATCCTTCCACTCTTTCGGGCGGCCAGAAGCAAAGGATCGCCATCATCCGCGCCATGGCCATGAACCCGAAGGTGATCCTGTTTGATGAGCCCACCTCGGCCCTGGACCCGGAGATGGTAGGGGAAGTGCTGGATCTGATCAAGCAGCTGGCCGATGAAGGCATGACCATGGTCATCGTCACCCATGAAATGGGATTTGCCAGGGAGGTGGCCACCCGGGTCATCTTCATGGATGAAGGCAGGATTGTGGAGGAAAATACGCCCCAGGAACTCTTTAATAACCCGCAGCATCCCAGAACCAGGGAGTTCCTGTCAAAGGTGCTGTAAGGATAGCAACTACTCATCATGTCAATCCGGACGCCATCCTTCCCAGATGGCGTTCGTTTTTTGGTATCTTCTTTGTCGGTGATGTAAAAGCTTGATCGGGATGAAACTTTTGCTTCATGAATCGGTATAATTTCTTGGAATCAAGGGCAGCGGCCATCGAACCTGAGGTGGCAATCCGGGCGCGTTTATGCTATTGTTAATCCATCATGGCAAAGGTGATATTCAGGTATGAGAATACTTTTTGTTGAGGACGACAGGATCATTGCGGACGGTTTGTGTTATTCCCTCCGGCAGGAGGGTTATGAGGTTATCCATTGCCTTGACGTGGAATCGGCCAGGGCAGCCATCCAGGAAAACCGGTTTGATCTGGCGCTTCTGGATTTGGGCCTTCCCGACGGCAGTGGATACGATATTTGCCGATTGATCAAGGCAAAGGGCGATACGCCTGTAATATTCCTGACAGCTATTGACGATGAGGTGAATGTGGTCATGGGGCTGGACATGGGTGCTGATGATTACATCACCAAGCCTTTTCGCATCAGGGAACTGATTTCCCGCATCAAATCGGTTACCCGCAGGTATGGCAGGACAGATCAGGCCAGGACGGTTTATGAAATCTCCGACATCACCATAGACACTGCCCGCGCCAAGGTCTACAAGGCAGGAAAGGAGATCATCCTGACCGCCCTGGAATACCGGCTGCTGCTGATTTTTGCCAGGAACAAGGGACAGATCCTTGGCCGCAGTCAGCTCCTTGAAGCGCTCTGGGATGTTGCGGGGGATTTTGTCAATGACAACACGCTGACGGTTTACATCAAGCGCTTACGGGAAAAGATCGGGGATGATCCCCAGAATCCCCGGATTATCCAGACAGTCCGGGGCATGGGATACAGGGCAGGGCAAACTGATTCCTAGGGACAGGCCAAAGGGGAGAATGCGCCAATGCTGAGAAATAGGGAGATACGCATCATACTGGCCCTGGTGGCTTTCATTTCAACGGCAGGCGCGGCCGCCTGCTTTTATATTTCTGTTGCTGCCGGAATTATTGCATCTATCGCGTTTCTGATGGTGATTCTGGCATTCCTTCTTTTCACCCGCTGGAGGTACCGCCAGATCCATTTGCTGTCCGGATACCTGAGGCGCATTGCCGGTGGGGACTACTCCCTGGATGTCAGGGATAATCAGGAGGGGGAACTCAGCATCCTGAAAAATGAAATCTATAAAGTGACGGTAACCTTAAGCGAGCAGGCGAGCCTTTTAAAAAAGGACAAGCAGTTTCTGGCCGATTCCCTTTCCGATATCTCCCATCAGCTGAAAACGCCTATAACCTCCATGTCTGTCATGGCAGAACTGCTTCAGAATGAGAATCTGCCGCAGGACAAGCGGGCTGAGTTTGTCCGGAACATTCACTCCCAACTGGAACGCCTTAAGTGGCTGGTATCTTCCCTCCTGAAACTTTCCCGCATAGATGCCGGCACCATCGAATTCAAAAAAGAGCGTATCCGTGTGCGGGAGTTGGTCAGCCGTGCTGTAGAGCCCATTCTGATTCCCATGGAACTCAAGGAGCAAACCCTCGAGATCACAGGGGACGAGGATGCCGAACTTACAGGGGATTCGAACTGGACAGCCGAGGCGCTTGCCAATATCGTTAAGAACTGCATGGAGCATACGCCGGCCGGCGGACGGATTACCATCTCTTTCAGCGAGAACTCCCTGTACACCGACATCACCATTTCCGACAACGGAGAGGGCATACATAAGCAGGACCTGCCCCATATCTTCAAGCGGTTTTATAAAGGCAAGAACGCGCATCAGGACAGTATCGGCATTGGCCTTGCCATGTCCAGGAGCATCATTGAAAATCAGAACGGCACCATTGAGGTGAGTAGCGAGAAGGGAAAGGGAACCACTTTCACGGTCAAATTCTATAAAGGTGTTGTGTGACAAAACTGTCACCCAAAAAGTCACCGTGAAGTAATCCGGGAAGGATAAACTGCATGGTGAAAGGGTGTGATAACGTATGGAAATACTGAGGGTTGAAAACCTGTCAAAAATTTATGGCAAGGGAGAAACGGCCGTCAAGGCCCTGGACAATGTATCCTTCACGGTGCAAAAAGGTGAGTTTATCGCTGTTGTAGGCCCGTCCGGGTCCGGAAAATCCACGCTGCTGCATATCCTTGGGGGTGTGGACAGGCCCACCTCCGGCAAGGTGTATATTGAGGACACGGATATTTATTCGCTGGATGAGACCAGGCTGGCCATCTTCAGGCGCAGGCAGATTGGCCTGATCTATCAGTTCTATAACCTGATCCCCGTGTTGAACGTTAAGGAGAACATCACGCTGCCCCTCCTTCTGGATGGGCGACAGCCCGATAAAAGCCAACTGGATGAATTGGTTTCCACACTGGGCTTAAGCGACCGGTTGGATTATCTGCCCAACCAGCTTTCGGGAGGGCAGCAGCAGCGCGTGTCCATCGGGCGGGCCATCATCAGCAATCCGGCCCTCATGCTGGCCGATGAGCCCACGGGTAACCTGGACAGCAAAAACAGCAGCGAGATCATTGGTCTGTTGAGGCTGCTTAATCAGAAAAGAAAGCAGACCCTGATCGTCATCACTCATGATGAGCGTATCGCGCTGCAGGCTGACCGGATCATGACCATTGAAGACGGCAGGATTACCAGAGATGAGGTGATCCGCTCATGAATATCGTCAACAAGCTGACGTGGCGTCAGCTGATGCTGAATAAAAAACGGACCCTGGTCACGGTCATCGGGACCATTATTTCGGTTGCCATGATCACAGCGGTGTCAAGCCTGGGGCTTTCTTTCCTGGATATGCTGAGACGCCAGGTCATTGCCGAGTCTGGGGAATGGCATGTGCTCTACAAAAATGTGACCATGGACCAAGTGGAAGCGATCCGCAAGGATGAGGAGACACAGACGGTTATCTTAAGCAGGGATGTGGGTTACGCCCTTCTCGAAGGCAGCAGGAACCCCAATAAGCCCTATCTCTTTATCAGGGAATACAATGAAGCCGGATTTGAAAAATTTCCTGTCCATCTGCTGGAAGGAAGATTCCCCGCAGCGTCCGATGAGATGGTGATATCAAGGGCGATACTTGATAACGGGAAAGTTGATCTGAAAATTGGTGACACCCTGACCCTTGACATCGGTCGCAGAGAACTTATTGGCGCGCAAGAAAGGACTTACCTTGAGCAGAACGCATCCCTGGCCAGATATGGGGGAGAGGTAAAGGAACACCTCACCCGGGAATCTGTCAGAACCTTTACCATTGTTGGCATCATTGGGCGTCCTGAATGGGAGCCGACATGGGCCCCTGGATACACGGTGCTCACATTCCTGGATGAGGATGCCATGGCGAATGGCGCTGCAGCCAATGCTTCAGTAATCCTCAAAAACCCGGATGGCCGGTTGTTTGAACATGCCAGGGCTCTGGCAAAAAGCCAGGGGATTTCAGAGGTGTCCTTCCACCATGAGTTGCTGCGTTACAGCGGCGTCATTGAGGATGATGGGGCCAGGGGCCTGCTGTTCAACCTATCTGCCATTGTGATGACCATCATCATCATCGGTTCGGTATCCCTCATATACAATGCTTTTGCCATATCGGTGTCCGAGCGGTCCAAGTATTTGGGTATGCTCTCCAGCGTGGGCGCCACCAAAAAGCAAAAGCGAAATTCCGTATTCTTCGAGGGCGCTGTGATTGGATCAGTGAGCATCCCTGTGGGCATTCTGGCCGGGCTTGCCGGGATTGGACTAACCTTTGCCTTTATCAATCCTGTGATTAAGGATATGCTGGGGATTTCTGCGGATCTGTTCCTGGTGGTGTCTCCTTTATCCCTGTTGGCTGCTGTCGCCATATCGGTACTGACCATTTTCATTTCAACCTGGGTGCCTGCCAGGAGGGCCTCCAACATCTCGGCCATAGAAGCCATACGCCAGACGCAGGATTACAAATTGACCCGCAAAGCTGTGAAAACATGGGGGCTCACCAGAATGTTGTTCGGTATTGAGGGAGATTTGGGCTTAAAAAACCTCAAGCGGAACAGGACAAAATATAAGGCCACGGTGTTTTCCCTGGTCATCAGCATCGTTTTGTTCCTTGTGATAGCGAAATTCACATCCGAGTTGAAAAAGGCTGTCGTCATGACGCAGGCCGGCATCAATTTTGACATTGTGATAAATATAGACGATGCAAGCAAAGCTGAACTGATTGCAGAGGATATTGGTTCTTTGGAGCATATTAAAGATTTCTCCCGGATCGACTCATTATACCTGATGTCCCCGGTGGAGAAGGAAAAAGTGCCCGATTTTCTCAAGAGCCGTGTCCAGGATGCCTCAGGCGCGTATGCCTACGATGCTTACATCAATGTGCTGGATGACGCTTCCCTGAAGACTTTCGCTGAGGAGGTCGGTGCTGATTTCAATAAACTCAAGGATCCGTCAAGACTTTCGGGCATCGTCATTGATGTGGTCACCTATAAAGATATGGAAAAGGATAAGTATGTGGAAGCAAGGGTCATCAATACCCGTGTGGGTGAAAAGCTGAATCTGGCATATTACGACTCGGAGTCGGACAGCCAGGTGCAGTTGGAATCCCTGGAGATTGCCGCTTTGACTGACAAAGTGCCCATGGGTGTATTGAACCTGGATCCAGGTACCCTGAGCGTGATTATCTCTAAGGATGTCTATGACCGGCTGGTTCAGGGTTATGACAGGATAAGCGAACATGTGGATGTCAGCCTTTATATGACCAGCGATGATCCCCTGCGCCTGCAGGAGGCCATTGAGGAATACATGATCAATACAGAAACAGGGTTCAGTGTCTATAATGTCTATCTGAACAGGCAAAAACAGGAGCAGTTGCTCCTGCTGATGTCGGTTTTCACCTATGGTTTCATGATCCTTATCACGGCCATCTGCATCGCCAATATCCTCAATACCATATCCACCAGCATCGCCCTCAGGAAGCGTGAATTTGCCATGCTGAAATCGGTGGGCATGACACCGAAAAGCTTTAACAGGATGATTTACTTTGAAAGCATATTCTATGGCATCAAGGCGTTGCTAATCGGACTTCCCGTCAGCTTTGCGGTCATGTATCTGATGTTCAATGTCCTGGGAGGCATGTTCGACTACGCATTCACGGTTCCATGGGCCAGTGTGGCTGTGGTCATCGTGTCGGTGTTTCTCATTGTGGGGGTGGCCATGCTCTATTCCAGCGCCAAAGTAAAAAAGGAGAACATCATCGATGTGCTGAAGCAGGAGATTATTTAAGAAGGATTTACGAGCTACCCTATCTATTTGGCTGTCATAGCGAGCAGAGCGAAGTGGCGGGTGTGGCGATCGTTTAACAAATGAAAGCCATACCTGTCGTGTCATTGCGAGCACCGCGTAAGCGGTGCTCGCAATCTCCGGGAACCCGATAGTGGTTAAATAAGCAACTGGGATTGCTTCGTCGCACTGCTCCTCGCAATGACATGAGAAAAGACCCTCTTGGTATTCACAGATGCCGTCATTGCGAGCGCAGCATTTAGCGGAGCGTGGCAATCCCGTAATCCAGGAATGAGGGGCAAAAAATTGGAGGATAGCATTCTCAGGTAATACCCTGAAACTTTCGAATGTCATCGCGGGGCGAATAAGTGAAGCTATTTCTATCAACGCTCAGCGACCGCCAGGCGTTCCTGCTTTTTTAGCTCCTTGCGCCAGACCGTCAGCATCATGGTGGTGAAACAGGCGGTTCCGCCGATAAACTCCGATATGGGCTCGGTCAGGAAGGCACCGGCTGTTCCAAGCCCAATCCTGGGAAGCAGGATCACAAGGGGAATGACCAGCACCACCTTGCGGAAGATGGAGAAGAATACCGCGTACCTGGATTTGGCCAACGCCACGAAGATAGTCTGGCCCGAAAACTGCAGCGCCTGAAAGACGAAACCCATGAAGAACAGCCTGATGCTTGGGATACCGGCCTGCAGCACCGCTGGGTCATTGTCGAATAAACTGATGAAAAAGGCCGGAAAACACTGGATAAGAAGCCATATAACAAGGCTGTAGCCCAGGGAAGCAAAGGTGACAAACAAGATGCTGCTCTTAACCCGCTCGTGCTTGCCGGCGCCATAGTTGAAGCCGATAACAGGCTGCGCGCCGTTGGTCAGCCCAAATATCGGCATGCAGACGACCTCCCGAACCGAGTTGCTCACCGTCATGATGCCCACATACAGATCGCCGCCGAAAAATTGGAGCGTGGAATTGAATAAAAACTGGATTACGGAGTTGGTCACCTGCATGACGCAGCTGGAGATTCCCAGACCCAGGATGCGCCTGATCCTGCCGCCGTCCAGGATAAAACTGCTTGTTTTCAGGGTAAACAGGGCTTTTTTGCCCGTAAGGAATTTAAGGACCCAAAAAGCTGAAACACCCTGGGAGATGATGGTGGCGAGAGCCGCTCCCCGGACGCCCATGCCCAGCGCAAAGATAAAAACCGGATCCAGGATGATGTTCAGGACAGCACCGATGAGGACGGTTAACATGCCGATGCGCCCAAAACCCTGGGCGTTGATGAAGGGGTTCATCCCCAGACTGATCATGACAAACACGGTACCCAGAAGGTAGATGAACAGGTAGCTTTCCGCGTAAGGATAAGTAGCGTCGCTGGCGCCGAACAGGTACAGCATGGGCTTTCGGAGCGCAAGGAAAGACACAGTCAGAACGATGCCGCCGGCCACTAGCAAAGCAAAGGCATTACCCATGATCATTTCGGCTTCCCTGATGTTTGAACGGCCGCGTTCTATGGAGCAAAGGGGTGCCCCGCCCATGCCGAAGAGGTTGGCAAAAGCGGCTACAAGGGAAATAGCCGGCAGGCACACACCCAAACCGGTCAGCGCCATAAAACCGATATCGGGAATCATCGAAATGTAGATACGATCCACAATGTTATAGAGCACATTGACCAATTGCGCCATGATCATCGGTATAGCCATGCCGATGATGTTCCTGACAATGCTGCCCTTTGTAAAGTCGTTTTTCACTTCCATGTTTCCTTCTCCGTTTCGGATTGCCGTTCATAAAGCTTTCTGTCAGACACCATGCTGCCTGGTACATTATACCACGGAAAACATCGCAAAGAAGCGAAAAGCCGGTGACAACCTTGTCATCACCGGCTTTTCAAGTCTTCATCCGTTAATTAGGCCGCGTGTCAGCCGGCAGCCTGCTCGGGGGTATCATCATCCAACATTTCTATTTTACCCTTGCGCAGTTTGGAGATGGCCACGATAGCTTCAACCACAAGGGCAACAGCCAGCAGGGCTATGATCAGCGACAGGATGCCGATGACCATGTTTCCGGCCTTGAGGTTCTGAACCATCAGAATGATCAGTGCCGACAAAGCGACACAGACCATGAACACGGCAGGGATCCCCGTGAACAGGGAGTTCTTTTTGCGCCTGAGCAGCCAGACGCTGACGGCGATCAGGGCAAGCGCTCCGAGGAGCTGGTTGACCGAGCCGAAGATGGGCCATATCTTTGTATAACCGTATTGCAGCAGACCCCAGGCTGCCAGGATGCTGATGATGGTGGCGGCATATTTATTGCCGATAACCTTCTTCAGGCTAGGTACCGAATCGGCCAGTTCCTGCAGCATGTACCTGGCGATACGGGTTGCCGTATCCAGCGATGTGAGAGCGAATGAAGAGAAGGCCAAAACCACAAAGACCATTCCGAAATCTTTAGGAACGCCAAAGCTGTTTATCATGGATGAAATACCGTTGGCAAAGATCTGAACCGGTGTGGCATTTTCGGAAGGCTTACCATAGCATGCAATGGCCATCAGGGCCAGAACTGCCACCAGTCCTTCGATGAGCATGGCGCCGTATCCGATCAGCCTCATGTCCTTTTCGTTGTTGACCTGCTTTGCTGTGGTTCCCGATGAAACCAGCGAATGGAAGCCTGAAATGGCACCGCAGGCAACGGTTACGAACAGGATGGGGAACAGGTAGGAACCGTTTGCAGGCATAAAGCTTGTGAAAGCCGGCATGTTGACGCTCGGATTGGTGATAAACAACCCTGCCACGCCTCCCGCCAGCATGGCATAGAGCAGGAATGAACACAGGTAATCACGCGGCTGCAGCAAAAACCAGACGGGAAGAACCGATGCGGCGAATATGTACACCAGCATGATATAGGTCCAGGTCGCCTGGCTGAATTTCAATACGGGGAAGTAGTAACCCAGGCCGATGAAGACGACCAACCCGACGATACCCATGAGAACCGAGGTTATGCCGGAAAGGTTTAACTTCCTGGTTATAAGCCCGTATATAATGGCGAGAACTATGAACAGTATGGAGATTGTGCCAGAACGCGCGCCGTTCAATACCTCGGGTGTTTGAGGGTTGTGCGCGAAGGTGGACGCGCAGATATCAGTAAAGGCCGCCACAACAAGGATGAGCGTTAACCAGGCAAAAAGATTGAACAGGATTCTTGCACGCTTTCCGATATTGGCCGAAATAATCTCACCGATGGATTTGGATTTGTGACGAACCGAAGCAAAAAGAGCGCTGAAGTCATGCACGCCGCCGACAAAGATGCTGCCCAGGATGATCCAGAGGTAAACAGGGAGCCAGCCGAACACCGCGGCAAGAATCGGGCCTGTGATCGGGCCTGCCCCGGCGATTGATGAAAAGTGATGCCCCAAAAGTACCTTGGGCTGAGTGGGATCGTAGTCCACACCGTCCCTCATGGTGTGAGCCGGGGTGGGTCTCTTGGGATCAATGCCCCATTTTTTTGCCAGCCACGCACCATAGGTTACATACGCGGCAATGAACAGGACGAGTCCCAGAATGAGTAGAAGGATTGCCATTATACCGCCTCCTCATTGAATGGAGTATATTTCACAACCGATTGCTCGGTTTGTGCCTGAGCTGGCCCGGAATGCGAGGACTCATGATCCGGAGAAGGGGCAAAGAGCTGTTTCATATCCTGTACCCCTTTGCCGCAAAAAGCCTTTCTGTCCGGCAGGCATACACAGGTCAAACCGGCCTGTGCCCAGCCTCGGAGGGAAAACAGGAAGCTTTTTCTCAGCGTATAGTTTTCTGAAAATTGTCGGGCATCTTCGGGGATGTGATTTTCGAATATGGCGACGAGATTGATCAGGGTATAGTAGCGATCGCTGCTGGGCTGAACCACTTCACGCATATGTTCTTTCAACCATTGCGTCAGTTCCCGGATTTGCTCAAGGTTTTCTGCGGTGTGAACAAGGATGATGGTGCTTACTTCATATTGATCGATGATATCCTTTTCGGTTAAAAGGGTTCTTCCTATGGTGTTCGTATGATGGGCAACAAGCAGAAAGGGACGTTCCGCCACAATGGCATGCTTCTTGACGACGAAATATTTAGACAAATTTTGCTCCAGTTGACACAGGTATCTTTCAAGCTCAGTCACTTTCTGATTACCTTCCCTACTCAGCAGCGATTGCAGGAATTGAATGATTAAATACTGTTTGTCAATAAAGCAAAAAAAGTTAAATCATAAAGATTTATAACAAATATATAACAGGACACACTTTATGTCAATGCGTTCTCCCGCAGTATATTTATAAGCCTGTTGGTGAAAAACATGTCTTAATCCCAAATGGAGCCGTTTTCAAAAAGGTATTTTTTAGCCCCGTCATACGTCTATATAGGAGAACACACCTTTTGCCCGATATATGAGAAGCAGGGGGCATGCCTGTGGAGAAAGCGCTTCATGAGGAACAAGCGGATCATGGCAAAAGCTGGAATATCAAAAACACTTATCGCCTACCAGGAAGCAACCTTATCAAAGGGGGTAAGATGCATGGACAAATATACGATTACCATAGGCCGTGAATATGGCAGCGGCGGCCGTTTGATCGGCCGGCAGCTGGCGCAGGAACTGGGCATAGCCTTCTACGACAGGGAGCTTATCGTGATGGCCGCCCGGGAGAGCGGTTTTGATGAAGGATTTGTCCAGCAGATGGAGCAGAAGCGGACCATCAGTTTCATCAGCAATTTGTACCTGATCGGTTATGAACTGCCGGTTTCGGAACAGATCTTCCTGGCTCAGTCCAAAGTGATCCAGAAGGTGGCTGAGGAAAGCTCCTGCGTGATCGTGGGCCGATGCGCCGACTATGTGCTGCGGGATAAGCCCAACTGCATCCGGATCTTCATCCATGCCCCGATGGAAGAACGAATCAAGCGGGTGAGGGAGGTCTACGGGGAAGATAAACCCAACCTGGAGGACTATATTCGCAAGCAGGACAAAAATCGTGCCGCCTATTACAATTACTATACCCAGAATAAATGGGGCAGGGCGCAGAATTACCATCTCTGCATTGACAGCAGCATCGGTATTCCGGCTTCAGTGCGCATAATTAAGGAACTCGTGACAGAATTTACGAAAAGGTGATGCATCCATGCAAGACAAAAATCAGGGACATCAGGAGAACAAAATGGGCGTCCTGCCCGTGGGCAGGCTGCTGCTCTCCATGTCCATTCCCATGATGGCTTCCATGCTTGTCCAGGCTTTATATAATGTGGTGGACAGTATCTTTGTTGCTCAAATCAACGAAAACGCCCTTACGGCGGTATCCCTGGCGTTTCCTGTCCAGAACCTGATGATCGCGTTTGCATCGGGTACCGCCATTGGCGTCAATGCGTTATTGTCAAAAAGCCTGGGGGAGAAAAACTTCAAAAGGGCCAATCAGGCTGCCAATAACGGCATTTTTCTTTTCATTCTGACCTATATAGCCTTTGCCATATTCGGCCTGGTGGGTTCCAGGGCGTTTTTCCAATCCCAGACCGATATCGCCGAGATAGTGGCTTTCGGAACCGATTACCTGTTTGTCTGCACAACTTTTTCCTTTGCACTTTTTGGACAGATCATCCTGGAAAGGCTCCTCCAGTCCACAGGAAAGACCTTCTATGCCATGATCACCCAGACGGTGGGGGCCGTTGTCAATATCATCCTGGATCCCATCATGATCTTCGGACTCCTTGGGTTCCCTGCCATGGGGGTGAAAGGCGCCGCCATTGCCACGGTCATCGGGCAAATCTGCGGTATGTCGCTTGCCCTTTGGTTCAATCTGCGGAAGAATCATGAGATCAGGATAGCCATCAGGGAATTCAAGCCAAATCCGGAGATCGTCAAGCGGATTTATTCGGTGGGCGTACCCTCCGTGCTGATGATCTCCATTGGCTCCATCATGAGTTACTTCCTGAACAGAATCCTCCTGTCCTTTACAGAAACGGCCACCGCAGTGTTCGGCGTCTACTTCCGTCTCCAAAGCTTTGTGTTCATGCCGGTCTTTGGACTGAATCAGGGCGTCATTCCCATCGTTGCCTACAATTTTGGAGCCAGGAAGAAGGAGCGCATCCTGAAAGCCATACGGCTGAGCATCACCTGTGCGGTTTGCATCATGCTTACCGGACTTGTGCTTTTGCAGTTGTTCCCATATGAGATGCTCATGCTGTTCAACGCCACCGAAAACATGCTGGCTATAGGTATCCCGGCTCTGAGGACCATCAGCTTAAGCTTTGTTTTCGCAGGGTTCTGCGTGGTCGCCAGCGGTGTGTTCCAGGCCCTGGGCAATGGGATTCTAAGCCTTGCTGTTTCGGTTATCCGCCAGTTGGTGGTATTGCTTCCCGCCGCATACCTGCTGTCACTTTCCGGGACAGTTACGGCGGTCTGGTGGGCTTTCCCCATTGCGGAAATCGCGTCGGTCATCTTCAGCGCCCTGTTCTTAAAACGGGTTTACAGCAGGCAGATAAGCAAACTGGATCAGGAGGTTGTGGTGCCCTAGAAAGCTTTTCCGTACCCGGCACCATGGAGGCGAAAAGGGTAAATCCGGGGCTGAGGGGAAGTCGCGTATTGACAAAAAACGAACCTCGCAGGCCATGAATACGGCAGTGGAGGCAGATCAGCCGGCCGGAGTTCGCAAAAAGGTGATGCATGAATGCAGGATGCGACTCAGGGGCATCGGGAGAACAAGATGGGTATCATGCCCATCAACAGGCTGCTGCTCTCCATGTCCGTACCCATGATGGCTTCCTTGCTGGTACAAGTTCAATACAATGTGGTGGACAGCATCTATGTTTCTCAACTGGGGGAAAATGCATTGACGGCAGTATCCATGGCATTTCCCGTCCAGAACCTGATGATAGCGTTTTCGAAGGGCAACGCCGTTGGTGTTATTAAAAAGATGACCATGGCCGCTGCAAGCTGCCATGTGGTTGTTGAATAATTGCCCATGTAAGTTTATAATGAATCTTGGTATTTTGTAGGACCTACAGCGGCTTCATTTCAGCCCGGGTCCTCATGAAGTACGGTACCGAATTTCATCATGCCACTTCTGATACAGGATGGTAGAACGGGAGGAAGGAACAATGCCCATCACTGACATACTGGCCCGTAATGCTCAACTTTACGGAAATGAACTGGCCCTTACCGAAATCAATCTGGATCTCCAGGAACGTCACAATGTCATATGGAAGGAATATGAACTCATCGAGAACAATCCGGCAGGCGAATACCGCAGGAGTATGACCTGGCGCGTTTTTGACGAAAAAGCCAACCGCCTGGCCAACCTGCTGATAAAGAGGGGAATCCGGAAAGGCGATAAGGTAGCCATTCTGCTGATGAATTGCCTGGAGTGGTTGCCCATCTATTTTGGCATACTAAAGGCCGGCGCGGTGGCGGTACCGCTGAATTTCCGCTATACGGCCGAAGAAATCAAGTATTGCCTGGATTTGTCGGACACAATAGCCCTCATCTTCGGTCCCGAGTTTATCGGACGCCTGGAAACCATCTACGACCAGATACCCAATATCAAGCTGCTCCTGTATGAGGGTGAAGGCCGTCCTTCCTTTGCCGAGAGCTATGACAGGCTGACATCCTGCTGCTCTTCCGAGGCGCCGAATATTGAACTTTCCGATGACGACGATGCGGCCATCTATTTCTCGTCCGGAACGACGGGCTTCCCGAAGGCGATTTTACATACCCACAGAAGCCTGATGTCCGCATGCGAGACCGAGAGGGCTCACCATGGACAGACCCGCGAGGACAATTTCCTCTGCATTCCGCCACTATACCATACAGGAGCCAAGATGCACTGGTTCGGCAGCCTCCTGGCCGGCAGCAAGGCCGTTTTGCTGCGCGGGATTAAGCCCGAATGGATTCTGAAAACGGTTTCCGAGGAAAAGATCACGATTGTATGGCTTCTCGTGCCCTGGGCGCAGGATATCCTCGACGCCATTGAAAGGGGCGACGTGAAGCTGGAGGATTACGACCTGTCCCAGTGGCGGCTCATGCATATCGGTGCCCAGCCGGTGCCGCCGAGCCTGATCCGCCGTTGGAAGCAATATTTTCCGCACCACCAGTATGACACCAACTACGGCCTGAGCGAATCCACCGGCCCGGGATGCGTACATCTGGGTGTAGAGAACATCCATAAGGTGGGTGCCATCGGAAAGCCCGGATACAACTGGGAGGCCAAGATCGTCGACGAAAACCTGAATCCGGTACCCCAGGGCGAAGTGGGCGAGCTGGCTGTAAAAGGGCCGGGTGTGATGAAATGCTATTACAAGGAACCGAAGGCTACCGAAGCTGTCCTGAAGGATGGTTGGCTGCTCACCGGAGACATGGCCCGCATGGACGAGGACGGCTTCATTTACCTGGTTGACCGCAAGAAGGATGTGATCATCAGCGGCGGCGAGAACATCTATCCCGTGCAGATAGAGGATTTCCTGAGGACACACAACGCCATTAAGGATGCAGCGGTGATTGGGCTGCCCCATGAGCGTCTGGGTGAGATTGCTGCCGCCATCATCGAACTGAAGCCCGGAGCGGCATGCACCGAGGAAGAGATCATGGAATTCTGCAAGCCCCTGCCCCGGTATAAGCGGCCGAGAAAGATCATCTTCGACAAGGTTCCCCGCAATCCTACCGGGAAGATTGAAAAGCCGCGCCTGCGAGAGAAGTATGGCGCCCAGAGACTGGTTGAGGCCCAGACGGTGAGTTGACGATTGCTCCACATGGCAGGGATCTTTCCCTGCCTTTTGCTTTAAGCCTGATCCGTATCCGGCTGCATGCCTGACATGGGTCGCCGTGCCTGAGTTCTGACTGCGTCCGTGATGGCTGGCGTATGGATCGGGGAAGGGATTTCGGATATAATGCAGGATGTATGGAAATGCTTTGTGTTGCTGACACAGGATGCCATCGATCAATGATCAGGCAGTGGAAGGGAGAAGAATGCCATGCAAAAGGCTGTTGAAATCCAGAGCAGGAACCTGACCCTGAGGGGCATGCTGCACGTTCCGGACCATGTTTCGGGCAAGGTCCCCTTGGTCTGCATGTTCCATGGCTTTACGGGAACGCGGGTCGAACCCCATTTTATTTTTGTCAGGCTCTCAAGACAACTGGAGAAAGCCGGAATTGCAAGCGTGCGCTTTGACTTCGGCGGAAGCGGTGAAAGCGACGGCGATTTCAGGGATATGACCCTGCTGACAGAGCTAGAGGACGCAAAAGCCATCCTGGACTATGCCAGAACCCTGCCCTTTGCGGATGCTGAACGGATTGGGGTAATGGGTTTCAGCATGGGAGGCACCGTGGCCAGCCTGCTGGCCGGTGACCGGAAAGAGGATGTGGCGGCGCTATGCCTCTGGGCTCCTGCAGGGAACATGGGGGAGCGGATTTTACAGGACAAGAAGCCGGAAGAGATACAGGCCTTCCGTTCACGAGGCTGGTGGGATATCGGCGGACTCATCCTCGGTGTTGATTTTCTGGAAACCGCCCTGAAACTGGATGTCTTCCAAAGATCTGCGCCCTATGATAAACGGGTTCTCCTGGTTCATGGGGATAAGGACCAGACGGTTCCTCTGGCAGTTTCGGAACGGTATCTGGAACTCTATGGCAGCCAGGCGGACCTCCATATTGTTTCAGGCGCGGATCACATCTTCAACAGGAATGATTGGGTGGAAGAGGTTCTGGATTATACCGTGGGCTTCTTTTCAGGCGAACTGCTTGACGGAAAGGTACAGGAATAAGGTCTGTTTACACACGCCATACCGGGTTCATATGATGATAGAGATGACTCATCAGGAGGATTCTCGCAAGATGTATCCGTTTACATTACAGGGAGCCATGCACTTTGCCAGGATGGGCCTTATAGAAGCATGGATACATGGATTCCTGAACGGTCCTGGACATAACAAGGCCTTTTCGGATGGGCTGAAACTTAAACGCAGGTATTATGTGGGGCCCATGCTTGTCGAACTGGATAAGCTGAATCGGTGCTGCGGCCCCGAGCCGGGCATGATCTACCGGGTTGACAAAGATGGTTTTGAAGGCATTGTAAACGGCATGATCCAGGCCTTGCGGAACGGATGGGACATGCCGCCGCTGATCGTGAATTATGCGCAGGGCTATTGCGAGGTGAACGACGGCAACCATCGCCATGAGGCGCTGAAACGCATCGGGGTGAAGGCCTATTATGTTATCTTCTGGACGACCGATCCGAAGGATTACCAGAATTTGCTCCTTATCCAAAAAGGGGAGAAGGCCCTTGCCTGAGCCATCAAGCCTGCTGTGTCCCTGCAAAGGATGCGCAGGCTTTTATAAAACGTTTATCAGGCCTGTCGCTGCAGGCATTATGTTCTGGTAGAATAGAACTGGAATGAAGGGATATAGGATTGGAAAGCATTAAGCCATGAGAATGATTTTTATTTTTATAGACGGTTTTGGTATAGGGGAGAAGGATCCGGAGAAAAATCCCTGCTGCATCGCGGATATGCGGCATTTCGAATATTTGATGGATCGCTATGGTCTGATTTGCGCTGATGCGACCCTGGGGGTGGAGGGGTTGCCGCAAAGCGCTACAGGCCAGACCACCCTCTATACCGGCGTCAACGCGTCCAAAGCCATCGGAAAGCACTGGTCGGCTCGTCCCACCCATGAGCTTGAACAGATCATCATGGAGGACAACCTGTTCCTCCGCCTGAAACGGCACGGTCGTACGGTCACCTTTGCCAATGTCTATTCCGCCGAATACCTCGAGAAAATGAAAACGGAGTCCCGGGGCATCTTCAGACCATCGGTCACCTCGCTTCTTTGCCTTTCGTCGGATACGCCCTTCAGGGTTTTGGAAGACTATATGGCAAAACGGGGCGTTTTCCATGATATCACGGGAAGGATGCTGATCGAGAACGGGTATGATGTTCCCCTGAGAACGCCGGAGGAGGCGGCCAAAATCCTCTACGGCATCAGCCGGGATTTTGACCTGACCCTCTTCGAGTTCTTCATGACGGACATCCAGGGACACAGCGGGGACCGCGAAAAAGCGGTTTATGAGCTGGAACTTCTGAACCGGATGCTGGGACGGCTGATCCAGCTGGTGGATTTGAGGGAAGACGTGATTCTCATTACCAGCGATCATGGCAATATCGAGGACCTTTCGGTCAAAACCCATACCTTTAATCCCGTTCCCGTCATTATAGCCGGCGACGCGGTGGACAGAAAGGCACTGGACATCCGCTCCCTGACCGATGTCATGCCGGCCATCCTGAAAATGTTCGGTATCCCGAATGAGAAAAAAGATTGATGCGCCCTCAACGTTTTCCCGGTTTCAATCGTATTAGAGGTGAAAGGGGGAAGTGCCGTGGGGCGTTCTTTATTGCGTACGGATGAAGAACTGTCAGGAATCTATCATCGCCACGTCAAAACGGTATACCGTGTTTGCTTCATGTATATGAAGAACAGCCATGATACCGAGGATATGGTGCAGAATACCTTCCTGCGCCTGATGCGGGATGACACGCAGTTTGAAAACGTGGAACACGAAAAGGCATGGCTGATCAGAACCGCAACCAACCTGTGCAAGGACTATTTTCGCCATTGGTGGACGAAAAGGGTCAGCATGGACGCAGTGGCGGATGTGGCGGCCGATGATGCGCTCACCATCGATGAAACGCTGAACAGGGTTCTTAAGCTTCCTCCCAGGTATAAAACAGCGGTGTTCCTGCACTACTACGAGGGGTATTCGGCAGCAGAAATCGCAAGGATTCTGGGTAAGAAGGCTTCCACCGTAAGAAGCTGGCTGCATGCCGCAAGAAAGCGCCTCAGGATCGAAATGGAGGGGGATGTGGAATGAAACGGGAAGATATCAGGCGGGCCATCGATCGCATTGCGCCGGGGCCGGACGCCGAGAAGAGGATGCTGGCTCATATCCTCCAAAAGACGGGGGAAACCGAAAGGAAGGCATCAAGGACAGCCTTCAGCCCGAGACGGGCCATACCGGTATTGGCCATGAGCGCCATGATTGTGGCAGGTGCCCTGATTTGGAGCCTTTCATCGGGAGGCCTGCTGACCGGCAACCCGGGGGAAAAACTGCAGGCCGGTGACAGTATCGGTGCCGCGCCCAGGGAGGATGCGGTATATGTGCTGAAGGACCAGTTCCAGCTGAGTAACAGGCATTACATTTTACTCAGGGAGGAGCAAAGGTCCGAGTTCGGACTTCCAGATACCATCAAGGATGAGGATATCGGAGAAAAGATTGCCACTATCACCACAAGCGTCGACGAGAGCCTCATCGGCCTGGAAGTGTACCGGTATACGCCTGCCGGCGGTGAAGCCGTGGTGGCTGTAAAGAAGGAAACAGGGTATCAGCTGTTCAATTTCATGGCCTTCGAGAGCTATCTGAACAACCAGGATGAGGATGCTAAAGCATACCTGGAGCTTTATGGCATTTACAGCGCCGAGGATATTGCCAGGATACGGTTCATCGGGCACAGCGAGCGGGCAAAATTGGAAGGCCGCACGGAGATCCTGGCCGAGCTGACCGACAGACAGAAGATCAAAACGTTTTACGATTTTTACTCGGTCATACCCAATTCCAGCGACAGATATTTTGAGAAGCTATTCAGCAATACGGGCGCCGGCCGCGGGAACGTGGACGCGGTTCCTGATCCGACAAAGCCTGGATCAAAGGGGATGGAGATACCACCCATGCCCCCTGAACACAGGGATGGCGGGCTCCATGACAGGCCGGATGCGCCTGTCAGCATAAGAAAGGATGAAGTTCCCGAAGCTAAGGAAGTTATGCCTTCCGGATACGCGGAGGATTTGCCAACCGTTTATCCTGTAGCGCCCGCGGATACACCGAATGCGGTCGGGCAGGGAAGCACACAGGCTGGCTATGCGGGTAGTGCCGGAACAAACGCCCTGGAGAACCCGGTAACTATCCGGATATACAACAGGAGCGGGGTATACATGGAAACCGTTTATTATCCCAATATCGGGTTTATCTCAAGGCATGAGGTGAACGAAGCCTTCGTGGCCTTTCTGAAGGAATGCCTCGGCATGTAACTGCCGACGTGGCAGATCAGATAGATATACCGGAGCGGACAGTATGTCCTGCTCCGATTTTTTTATGGAATCACCGTCTTGGAAGGCCTTGTACAGGACAGAAAGGCCATTTGATTCCTGATGTAAAGACCATCGGAAAAATGGGTTGACATAACCGTTATTACTGTATATACTGTATATATACAGTAATAACATGAGTGACAAGGGTAACGGAGCCATGAATATCGTTATTTCCAATTCTTCAGAAGAGCCGATTTATGAGCAGATAGCAAAGCAAATCAAGAACCAGATCATGCGTGGCGAACTCAAAGGCGGGGAACTGCTCCCATCCATAAGGGTTCTTGCCAAGGAGCTTCAGATCAGCGTCATCACAACAAAACGGGCCTATGATGAGCTTGAGCAGGAAGGCTACCTTGAGACCGTCCCGGGCAAAGGGACCTTTGTAGCGGTGCAAAACAAGCACATGCTCCGGGAAATGCGGTACAAAATGGTAGAGGAAAAGCTGGCAGAAGCGGTGGATGCGGCCAAATCCATCGGGCTGGAACAGGATGAACTCCTGAACATGCTCAAAATACTGTATGAGGAGGAATAGGATCATGGACAAGATTCTGCAGGTTCAGAACCTGACAAAAACTTTTAAAGGTTTCAAGCTGGACAATGTCAGCTTTTCCATGGAAAAGGGCTATATCATGGGCTTTATCGGCCCAAACGGAGCAGGAAAGAGCACCACCATCAAGCTGATCATGAACCTGCTGAAAAAGGATGCCGGCGAGGCGCTGGTGTTCGGGCTGGATCACATCCGGCATGAAAAGGAGATCAAAAACCGGGTTGGTTTTGTGTACGACGAAAACTATTACTACGAAGAATTGACCCCTAAAGAGATGGGAAGAATTATCGCGCCCCTGTACAAGAACTGGGATGACAAAGCCTTCAGCCACTATATCAGGCGCTTCGAACTGCCTCTGGACAAGAAAATAAAGGATCTGTCCAAGGGCATGAAGATGAAGTTTTCACTGGCCATTGCCCTGTCGCACAACGCGGAGCTGCTGATCATGGATGAGCCGACTTCCGGCCTGGATCCCATCGTCAGGAATGAGCTGCTGGATATCCTGACCGATATCAGCCGGGGGGATGACAAGGGGGTTTTCTTTTCCACCCATATCACATCGGATCTGGATAAGGTCGCAGACTGCATCACCTTCATCCATGAAGGCAGGATCGTCTTTTCATCGGCCAAGGATGATATATTGGAGAATTACTGCCTGGTGAAGGGAGCCAGAGGGCTTGTCCGCGATGAGGACAGGGGGAACTTTATCGGGATAAAGGAAAACCAGTTTGGTTTTGAAGGACTGGCACAGGACAGGAAAAAGCTCAGAAGGATGTACGGAGAGAACATTGTCATCGAAAAACCAACCCTGGAAGATATCATGCTGTATTTTACGAGGAGGAATCAGAATGCTTAGCCTGATGCTCAAGGATATATTGCTGCTGAAGAAAACTATTGCGTTCAGCGCCCTGTACCTGGTTTTTATGCTTTTCGTATTTGCCAGCCTGGATAATGCGGCGAGTGTTTTTGTCATCTGCATGGTTGCCATCACGTATATGCTCACGGTGAGCGGCTGTGCCCTGGATGACAAGAACAAGGCAGACGTCATCCTCAACAGCCTGCCCCTGAGCCGGTCGGTCATTGTCGGAGCCAGGTACCTGATGGTATTTGTCTATGTGATATTTGCCGTTATCATTTACATCCTGGCCACCAGGGTCGTGGGGATGATGCATCTGATTCCGAGCCTGCATCCTGTCAGCCTGGAAGAGGTCCTCGGAGCTTTCCTTTCGATTTCGTTCCTAGCCAGCATCTATTTGCCCCTGTACTTCAAGTTTGGTTACATCAAGTCCAGGATCTATCACTTCATCCTGTTTTTCGGAATGTTTTTCGGTATCAGCCTCGTGGCATCCGGTATCGCTTCCGGCAACCCCACCCTTCTCGGGATAGCGGCATTTTTGTCCAGGCAGTCCGAGGGCGTCATTGGTGCCATGATTGCAGGCGCTGCGCTTGCCCTGCTGGCCGTGTCCTATGGGATATCGCTGAAAATCTACAGAAACAGGGAGTTCTAGGGAGACGCATAAAACCGGCAGGCAGCGGATTGCAGGTAGCCTGCCGGCTTTTTTTACCAATTCTTTAATCCGTCATTCGTATGTTCAGATTCCTACACGCATTGGAAAGCATCGATCTGATCCAGGTCCATACCGAAGAATACCCACCTGAAGCCTGTCCACCTGAAACCGGCTATGGAGCGGCGCCCCAATGTGACGGGGAAGAGCCAGAAAGGTTGTCCTCTTCTCGGCCATATGTAGGTGAACCTGAACAGGCAGAAGCGGATGGAACCCGGATCCACGGCCAGGGGCGTCATGCTTGCCCTGGATGGCGCAGTCCGCGGCGGCGGTCCGCTGGGTGCCTGGAAACCCGGTCCTCGCGGGAAACCCGGGAATCCGGGGAACCGCTGAAAACGCTGGTATTGGTTAAATACGCTGTTGAACGGAAGCTCAGGGTTTTTCGGTCCGTCGGGAATCCCATTGATATGCACATGGAGTCCTCCTTTCGCTGCATCATCTGGTACCAATATATGTACAAGCCCTATCCCCGGAAACACGAGGCACTGCACAAGTTGACGCAGTGCCTTATTAGCAGCAGTTTGCGTTCATATTCTCAGGATGCGCGTGAAAGAATACTCGCAGAAAACTATTCGTTGACAGATACCCATTGGAAGAACGGAAGGGAATCCATCATGCTGTTGATAAAGAACGGAAAACTGCTCACCATGACGGGAAGGAATTATGAAAAGGGCAGCGTGCTGATCAAGGACGGAAAGATCGTGAAAGTGGGGGAATTTGATCCCGGCGACGAGCAGGCGATGGAAGTCATAGACGCCGAAGGCTGCTGGGTTTTGCCCGGGCTTGTGGAAGCCCATTGCCATATCGGAATCAATGAAGAAAAGAAAGGGTTTGAGGGGAATGATTGCAATGAGTCCACAAACCCGGTTACGCCATGGCTGAGGGCCCTGGATGCGGTCAATCCCATGGATTCAGCCTTTCACAATGCACTGAGCTCCGGTATCACCTCGGTGATGGTGGGCCCGGGAAGCGCCAACGTGGTGGGTGGACAGTTTGTATTCATGAAAACCCATGGCCGGTGCATGGACAAAATGGTTGTCCTGGAACCGGCCGCCATGAAGATTGCCTTCGGCGAAAACCCCAAGACGACCTATGAAGGCATGAGCAAGATGCCATCCACGCGTATGGCCATTGCATCCCTCCTTCGGGAGGAGCTTTTCAATGCCCGCGCCTATCAGGCGAGGAAAAAACGGGCTGAAGAAAGCGGGGAGGATTTCGAGCCTGATTTCAGAATGGAATGCTGGCTTCCCGTGCTGAACCGGGAGATCCCCCTCAAGGCGCACGTCCATCGCGCCGACGACATCCTGACAGCCATCCGGATTGCCAGGGAGTTCAATTTGAAAATGACACTGGATCACTGCACCGAAGGTCACCTGATTGCTGAGGAAATTGCCGAATCAGGCTTTCCGGCGATTGTTGGCCCCTCCATCGCATCAAGGAACAAGATCGAGGTGCAGCACATGGATTTCAAGACGCCGGGTATCCTGCACAAGGCTGGGGTCAAGGTTGCCATCACGTCGGATCATCCCGTTTCCAGGATCCAATACCTGCCCATTTATGCGGGGTTTGCCGCAAAGGAGGGATTGGGCCAGGAGGAGGCGTTGAAAGCCATTACCATCAATGCAGCCTCTGCAATGTTGCAGACAGGATTGGAAGCCTGGAGGAGGGCAAGGACACGGATATTGCCATCTTCAACGGCAATCCCATGGAAACCTTTACAACAGTGCTGTATACCATCATTGACGGGAAAGTGGTATACCAAAAAGAGAATCTGAACGCTTGATGGACACAATCAAAAAGAGCGGCAGAGAACCGGTTTATAAGCCGGTGCTCTGCCGCCCGAAAGAGTTATGCCGTTCAAATTAATCAATCATCGTAGGGCTTGATGGTCTGGATGGTGCCGTCGGGATTGTATTTCAGCTCGGTATATTTCATGCAGCGTTTGCTATCCACGCCACCCGACAGGGAACTGTCATGGTAGAACAGGTACCATTTCCCCTTGAACTCGACAATGGAATGGTGGGTTGTCCAGCCGATAACCGGCTCCAGTATCCGGCCCTTATAGACAAAGGGACCTTTCGGATTATCGCTGACGGCATAGACGATATAATGGGTGGTGCCGGTGGAATAGGAAAGATAGTATAAACCATTGTACTTATGCATCCACGGCCCTTCAAAGTATCTTCTGTCCTCATCGCCAGCGGTGATGGGGTTCCCGTTCTCATCAACGATCTGTATCATCTGGGGCTTTTCCTTGAAGGTGAGCATATCATCGCTCAACTCGGCCACCATGGGCCCAAGGGCAGGCTCGTTTCCGGAAGGGCCAACAGCGTCCGGATTGAAGGTACCAGACTGCCATTTCTCCAGCTGGCCGCCCCACAAACCGCCGAAATACATATAAGCCCTTCCGTCATCATCCACAAGTACGGCCGGATCTATGCTGAAGCTTCCCGGAATGTAATTGGGCTGCGGTTTGAAAGGACCTGCGGGATTCGGGCTTGTGGCCACGCCGATCCTGAAAATGCCATCCTTGTCCCTGGCCGGGAAATACAGGTAATAGGTGTTGTTCTTGAAAGCACAGTCCGGAGCCCACATTTGCTTGGAAACCCATGGAACATCCTTCATGTGCAGAACTTCCCCATGATCTACGACGGGTGATTCCATGTCATCCATGGAAAAGACATGGTAGTCTTCCATGGCGTACTGGTCACCGTTGTCATTGGACGGAATATCCTTGTCCAGATCATGGGACGGATAGATGTACAGCTTTCCTTCAAAAACGTGGGCTGAAGGATCAGCCGTATACATGTGTTCCACTAAAGGCTGTTTTGGCTTTGGGCATTTGTTCATGTCGTTTTCCCCCTGCAAATGAAGTCAGTATGAAAAAAACATAAATTTAATATATAACAGGTTTACCCTTCCAATCAATCCTTTAAACCTTATTTGCTCCATTTGCTGAACAGACGGCTGAATAAAGCCTTGAAAAGAGACTTTTTTCCGTCGTTTCCGGGTTTTGCACCGCATTCCGGCTTTTCTTGCCCTGAAGTATGGATGACTGTGGGCTTGGCCGCCACATAGACAGGCTTTGCCTTGTCCGATGTGTGTACAATGCGGATCCTGCCTGCCGGTTTGCTTCCTGATACATGTCCGTCGCGCGTTCTGGCCGGCTTGGTTCCCGATGAACCGTGGCCGACGGCGGAAGCCCTTTTTTCAGGCGATTTGTGCGCTGGCCGCTTTTCCCGGGCGGTTTTTGCCTTTGAAGGATGCAGGCGCGAAGTCTTTTCCCGGCTCCTGCGCGTGCGGGTTTTACTGGCTTTGGCAGCGCCCGCCTTTTGCTTCTCGTCCAGGGAATGGTCCCTGATCCATTGCTCGATTTCGGCGGAATGTTTTTCGAGTTCGGCGTCATCGGGCCATTCCGCTTCATCGATCTGGGTGCCGATATGCTCCTCTATCTCATAAAGGGTCATGATATCGTCGGTCGTCACCAGTGAAACAGCCTGTCCGTCATGACCGGCCCGGCCGGTGCGCCCAATCCGGTGGACATAATTGTCCTTCTCATTGGGCACATCATAGTTGATGACCAGGGACAAATCATCCACATGGATGCCGCGGGCTGCTACATCGGTGGCCACCAGAAGATGGAAACCGCCTTTTTTGAACTGCTGCATGGTGGCCAGACGTCTGCCCTGCGGGATATCTCCGTGCAAAGCCTGTGCGCCATACCCTTTTTTGTTGAGGAATCTTGTTACCTGATCCACGGCTTTCTTGGTATTGCAGAAGATCATGCAGCTTTCAGGGCGCATGAGAAGGAGCAGCTGATTCAGCCGGGTCAGCTTTTCGTTGGGCTGGATACGGTAATAGCACTGCCGGATGGTGTCAACGGTCTTGGTCGGCGATTCTATTTCGACCGTCATGGGGTTTTTCATATACCTGGCGCATATCCGCTCTATTTCGGGCGGAATGGTGGCGGAAAACAGCAGCGTCACCCGATCCCGGGGCAGGGTTCTGATGATGCTCTCAACCTGACCGATAAACCCCATGTCCAGCATCCGATCGGCTTCATCCAGAACCAGGAAGCGTATGTTGCCGGTATCCAGGTTGCCATGCTCGATATGGTCATATACCCTTCCCGGTGTTCCCGTCAGGATGGTCACGCCTTTGCGGATGGCCTGGACTTCAGCATTCATGCTGTGCTTGCCATACACAACCGTGGTTTTGTGCTTAAGGTGCCTGCCCAGTTGCTTCAGGTCATTGTCCACCTGAACGGCCAGCTCCCGCGTTGGCGTCAGGATAAGGGCCTGAGGTCCGGGAGCATCCGCATCTGTCAACTGGAGCAGGCTGACGCCAAAAACAGCGGTCTTGCCGCTCCCGGTTTTGGCACGGACAATGAGATCCTGCCTGTTGAGTATATGCGGTATGGCTTTACTCTGTATTTCGGTTGGTGCGGTATAGCCCATCTCTTCAATGGCTTTCAGGATGGGCGGAGAAATGCCTAAATCAACAAAACTGCCAGTCATGTTTCTCATCTTTCTTCAGTGCGATGCCCCTATTATACCATTTGTTAATCCGCTTTTCCATATACGACCGGTCATGCGGCAGTATGGCGTTTGAAGGGACGAAAATCATCGGGCGGAGAGCAATCATGGCTCCGTATGGATAGAACCCAGGGACATGTGGTATGATGTTGTTGCGGATAAAACGACGTAAGGGGGATGGGTATGAAAAAAACACCGCATATTGAAGTGGACAGGGAAGGTTTAATCGCTGAAACCGTCCTTTTGCCGGGGGATCCCTTAAGGGCAAAGTTTATTGCGGAAACATACCTGGATGATGTGATCTGCTTCAACCGGGTCAGGAATATGCTGGGTTTCACAGGCAAATACAAGGGCAAAAAGGTGTCCGTCATGGGAACCGGCATGGGAATGCCGTCCATAGGCATCTATTCCTATGAGCTCATCCATTTTTACGGGGTGAAGAACCTTATTCGGGTGGGATCCTGCGGCAGCTACCAGGAGGATGTAAAGGTGCGGGACATCGTTATCGCCATGGGGGCCTGCACCAATTCGGCCTATGCGAGCCAGTACGGGCTCAATGGCACCTTCGCGCCCATTGCCTCATGGAGCCTTTTGAAAAGGGCAGTTGAAGCAGCCGAGCGCAAGGGCATTCCGGTGAAGGTGGGCAATGTGCTGTCGTCGGATGTGTTTTACAACGATAATCCTGAAGCCTGGAAGAAGTGGGCCGGCATGGGCGTCCTGGCTGTTGAAATGGAAGCGGCCGCACTCTACATGAACGCGGCCAGGGCCGGAGCCAACGCCCTGTGCATCCTGACGGTGTCCGATTCCCTTGTAAGCCAGGAGGAAACCACCGCGGAGGAAAGGGAGCGTTCCTTTACCCAAATGGTGGAGATCGCTCTGGAACTGGCATAACGCTTTTCTTTGAAAGCTTTTGGTATGGCAACCCGGGCAATTGACAGGGTCGGGAAGGGTATGCTATGATCGACTAAAAGTTGACACGAAGTCAACAGGCAGTATTTTTCCTTTCCTCAAACCGATTATCCATGTGCAAGCGTACCATGAAGGTATTTGCTCTTGTAAAACGGGAGCGATATTTTTGTGGTACTTTTTTTGTCTCAAAAGCAGAACGCCGTCTTGCGCGCAAGTACCGGCAGTAATCTACATGACGGAGGTTAAACCATGAAGAATTATGCAGTCAGAAAACTGACCCTTTCTGGCCTGTTCCTGGCACTGGGGCTTTTGTTGCCCTTCCTGACCGGGCAAATCCCGACCATCGGGAGAATGCTGCTGCCCATGCATATCCCTGTCCTTCTGGCCGGGTTTGTCTGCGGCTGGCCTTACGGGCTGATCGTCGGGTTGATTTGTCCTGTGCTGAGAAGCGTGCTGTTTGGGATGCCGCCCATGATGAGTGCCCTGGCCATGACCTTTGAACTGGCTGCCTACGGCTTTGCTGCCGGGTTCTTGTACAGGATTCTGCCCAAAAAGAACATATTCGTCTATGTGGCCCTGCTGGCTTCCATGCTGTTCGGGCGGATCGTCTGGGCCGGTGCCAGCCTGGTCATATACCGGTTGAGCGGTTCCGCCTTTACCTGGGAAATGTTTGCGGCCGGAGCTTTTGTCAACGCAATTCCCGGCATTATCCTTCAGATTGTGCTTATTCCGGCTATCGTCATGGCATTAAAAAAATCAGGGCATATTGAGGAAGCGAAAGCAGCATGAATTTAAGTAACGTATTAATCATGCACGCCAACCTGTATCCCGAAATGGAGATTCAGGATGCCGTTAAGCTTGTCTATCAGAATGAATTCGGCGGCGGTCACCTGATCCGGGACGAACGGGAAAGCCTCAGGCGGCTTATGGACGAGTGTGCGGCCATCAGGCAGGCGGGAAGGCGGGTGACCGGCCCCCGCTTCATCGATATCGGAAACGGCATGTGCCGGCTGGATCTGTCGCTGCTGGACGAACTTACGATAAACCCTTCCACCGTCAACCGCTTTTTTGTCAATACCTCGCGTTGTGTTCATGGAAGTGTTTCGGGGTTTGAAGCAAAGCTGGATATCCTGAGACAGTGCTGCAGGGACGGTGTGCTGAAATACCCGCCGGAAGCCCTGGAAGCCTACCTGGAAGATTACCGGGGCAGGGGCTATCCGCCTGTGAGCCACAGCGAGGCCTACAAGGCCGCATACGCCCCTGCCTACCGGATCATCAAAACCGATTACCGTACCTACCTGGAAGTATTTCTGAAAATCGATGCCCTCCTGGCAACCGGAAAGCGTGTGCTGGTGGCTATCGACGGGAACAGCGGCGCAGGAAAGAGCGCTCTGGGTGCCCTGCTGGCCGATGTATACGATTGCAACCTGTTCCACATGGACCATTTCTTCCTGAGGCCGGAGCAACGAACCGAAGAGCGCCTGCGTGAGACAGGCGGCTTTGTGGATTACGAACGGTTCAATGATGAGGTTATCCGGGGATTGGAGAGCGGAAAACCGTTCAGCTACCGCGTGTTCGACTGCGGGAAGAAGGTCCTTGGGGAGGAAGTGCGGGTTGAACCCAAACAGCTGAACATCATCGAGGGTTCCTACAGCATGCATCCCACGCTGGCAGCGCATTACGATCTGAAGATCTTTCTTCAGGTGCCTCCCGACGAGCAGGCAAGAAGGATCCTGAAAAGAAACGGGGAGGCTATGCTGAAAAGATTTCTCGGCGAATGGATACCCCGGGAAAATCAGTACTTCCAGACAATGGGGATACGGGAGCAGTGCGATCTGGTTTTCGGGCAAGTTTAAAGTTGAAAAGTCACAGTCATACAAAAACCATGGCAGATCTTTCTGGTCTGCCATGGCTTTTTATTTTCAGATCCATTTACTGCATCCTTTTTTCCGTGTATAATAAATGTGATATATTAATATATCAGTCGTATGTCGAAGGTACAACACAACCATAACAGCGGAAATACCAATGGCGTTCATGGGATGAACAGAAAGAAGACGGGGTGAGAGGTCATGAAAAAGGAGCAAATCATAACCCGTATCAGGGAAACAGGGCTGGTGGCCGTCGTGCGGGCCGAAAACCATGACAAGGCTTTCAGAATTACAGAAGCATGCCTGAAAGGCGGCGTGCCGGCCATAGAAATCACCTTTACGGTGCCGGGGGCCCATAAAGTGATTGAAGCCCTTGCGTCCAGATTCGGCGAGGATGAAATCATCCTGGGGGCAGGGACTGTGCTGGATTCCGAAACGGCGCGCATTGCGATTCTATCGGGTGCCCAGTATGTGGTCAGCCCCAGTCTTAATCTTGATACCATCCGGCTTTGCAACCGCTATCGCATTGCCTGCATGCCCGGCGCCATGACCATCCGCGAAGTGGTGGAGTGCATGCAAGCCGGTGCGGACATTGTAAAAGTGTTCCCGGGTGAGCTTTTTGGTCCGCGCATCATCAGAGCCATTAAAGGACCTCTCCCTCAGGCGGAGCTCATACCCACCGGCGGTGTGTCGGTGGAAAATGCCGCCGAATGGATCAAAGCAGGTGCTGTGGCCCTGGGTGCCGGAAGCAGCCTGACTGAAGGTGCCAAAACGGGAGATTACAATAAAATCACCGAGACTGCCAAGCTCTTCATTCAAAAGATTAAGGAGGCCAGGGGAATCTGATTGAGCCCGCCCCGGCCTCCGCCTCCCATTTTTCAACGTGCGAAAGGGAAAACACATCCGGTGTTCCGGGAGAGACGGCGGATGGCGCATGGACGGTTGAAATGCAGCGGAAAGGAGAATCCTTTATGGGTATTTTTAACATTAAAAGCAAGGACGAGTGCCGCTATGATTGCATCTCCCTTGGCGAGGTCATGCTCAGGTTCGATCCGGGTGAAGGCAGGATAAGGACCGCCCGAAGCTTCAGGGTTTGGGAAGGCGGCGGGGAGTACAATGTGAGCCGCGGCCTGAGAAAGTGTTTCGGGATGGATACGGCCATTGTGACCGCCTTTGCGGATAACGAGGTGGGCCGGCTTATTGAGGACTTCATCATGCAGGGCGGTGTGGATACGCGGTTTATCCGGTGGGTCCCCTACGATGGCATCGGGCGCAGCGTCAGAAACGGCCTGAACTTCACAGAAAGAGGATTTGGGATCCGGGGTGCCCTTGGGGTTTCCGATCGGGCCAATACCGCCGCGTCACAACTGAAGCGCGGGGACATCGACTGGGAAGCGATTTTCGGAAAATACGGCACACGCTGGTTCCATACCGGAGGTATCTTTGCCGCGTTGTCCGAGACCACCCCCGAAGTGGTGCTGGAAGCGGTCCGGACGGCCAAGAAATACGGAACCATCGTTTCCTATGACCTGAATTACAGGCCTTCCCTCTGGAAGGGGATCGGGGGACAGGAAAAGGCCCGGGAAGTGAACAGGGAGATTGCCAGATACATCGATGTCATGATTGGCAATGAAGAGGATTTCACCGCCTGCCTCGGGTTCGAAGTGGAAGGCAATGATGAGGAACTGAAGGAACTGAACCTGGACGGATACAAGAAGATGATCCGGGAGGTTATGATGACCTATCCCAATTTCAAGGTGGTGGCAACCACACTCAGGACCGTAAAGACTGCCACGATTAATGACTGGAGCGCCATCTGCTGTGTGGACGGCGAATTCTACAAGGCCAGGGACTATAATGGCCTTGAAATCCTAGATCGGGTGGGTGGAGGCGATAGTTTCGCATCCGGGCTGATTTATGGTCTCATGACCACCGGCGATCCCCAGAAAGCGGTGGAATATGGCGCGGCCCACGGCGCCCTTGCAATGACTACGCCCGGGGATACCTCCATGGCCACCCTCAGGGAAGTGGAGAAGATCATGGCCGGCGGCGGGGCCCGGGTGGTGCGCTAGAAAAAACAGGACACGCAAAATGCTGAAAAACGGACATGCCAGGCATCAGGCTCCGGTTTTTAACCCGGGGCTTTTTTGATGCTGCCGTGCATCCCCAAACCCAAAGGTTCATGCCGTATTATTTTTTACGGGTGAATCGCGCACACTATAGACAACCTAACGGAAAGGCGAGGCTGATAAAGTGGCGAGGATCCTGGTTGTCGATGACGAAACCGCCATCCTTGAACTCGTGGAGATGATCCTGAAAAGGGAACAGTTTTCGGTGGCCGTCGCTTCCACCGGGAAGAAGGCCCTGGAATTGTTCGAGTCCTTCGTGCCCGACCTGGTCATACTGGATTTGATGCTTCCCGATATCAGCGGACATGATCTCTGCAGGGAAATGACGGGCAGAAGAAGGACCCCCATCATCATGCTGACAGCCAGGGATGACATTGTCGACAAGGTCCTTGGACTGGAGCTTGGTGCCGACGATTATATCACCAAACCCTTTGATGCCAGGGAGCTTGTGGCCCGTGTCAAGGCGGTGCTGCGACGCCTTGGGGATGAACGGGCAGCCGGCCCTGAAGTGGTGCGGCATCACGAGCTTGTCATAGACCTAGACAACAGAACGGTCTACAAGAACGATCGGCCGGTTGAACTGACGCTTAAGGAATACGAGCTCCTGGAGGTCTTTGCGCGGAACCCTCGCAGGGTTTTCAGCCGGGAAGAACTGTTGTCAAAGGCATGGGGTTATGATTTTATGGGGGATACCCGGGCTGTGGACACCTGCATCACCAGGCTACGGAAGAAGATCGAGGACGACAGCGCCAATCCCAGGCATATCATCACGGTCTACGGTTTCGGCTACCGTTTTGGAGGTTCCTGACGTGAAGCTGAAAAACAAGCTGATCCTTCTGTATGCCGTTGCCGCCCTTGCGGCAGTCCTGTGTGTCGGCGCGGCCGTTCTTGCGGGCATCGAAAGGCTGAGCATCCGTGCCATCGAAAGGCAACTGCTGGACCAGTCCAGCCTGGCCGAAATCTATATTATCCAGATGCATCTGCTCCGGGATGACCGGGAAGGCTTGCTCAGTGCCGAAACGGCCCGCGACGCGATAGGTAAGCTCAGCCTCGTTCTCGGGCATGTCCGGCTTTATGATACCCGCCTTGAACTTCTGGCAGCTGCCAGCACCGATTTGGCCAAAAATATCACGGAAGATGAACGGCTCAGGCTTTTGTCGGCAGCCCAAAAAGGGGATTATGCCTATCTTGCCAGGAACAATATCGTCCACTTTGCTTCGCCGGTCATGCAGGATGACCGCATCCTTTGCATCGTGGAAATCATCTATCCCGCAAGCTTCTTCCGCAGCCTGATTTCAGATGTGGTGATGGTTTTTGCAATCGGAGCGGTCCTGCTTATCGTGATCATGACCGGCCTGAGCATCGTGATTGCCGGAAAGGTGACAAGACCCATCCGGGATTTGGCGGAAGCTGCGGAACGATATGCCAACCGGGAATTCAGGCCGGTTGTGATCAAGGGATCCGATGAACTGGTGAGGTTGGGCGAAAGCTTTAATGCCATGGGCGCGCAGTTGCAGGAGTACATCCAACGCCAGAAGCAGTTTGTGTCCAATGTATCCCATGAGCTGAGAACACCCCTGACCGCCATTATCGGCTATTCTGAAATCCTGTGGGACGAGATGAAGGAACGTTCCGATCTCCGCAAGGCCATAAGCCACCTGAATCGCGAGGCAAAACGGCTGGCAGGCCTTGTCGATGAGGTTCTGACGCTGTCAAGAATGGATTCGGGCAAGGAAACCCTCGCGTTTTCCAGGGTGGACCTGTCGGGCCTTGTGGCGGAAACGGCCGAGAGCATGCGTTTGCGGGCAGAAAAGTATGGGATAGTCCTGAAAACATTCATCGAAACCGGCCTTACCATATGGGGTGATCGGGAAAAGCTGATCCAGGTGATGGTTAACCTCCTGGACAACGCGTTCAAATATTCACCGGCGCATTCCAGCGTGTCCGTCAGGCTGGAAAGGGAGGACGGGCACGCCCGCATCACGGTGGCGGACGAGGGGATCGGCATTCCGGAAGCGGACAGGGAAAAGGTCTTCGAGCGGTTCTATCGGGCGGATAATGTGAGGCATGTTCCGGGAACCGGGCTGGGATTGTCCATCGTCAAATACATTATTGATGCACATCAGGGTACGATACGCCTCGATAGGTCCTCCGGGGGTGGCACGGCAGTTGAAATAAAGCTCCCGCTGATATAAAATGTTACAATTCTGACACAGGTTTGATGAAATCATGAAACAGGCAGATGCTAGAATCAGAGATGAAAACGGACAGCACGGAAGGAGGTGCTTCAATGAAAAAGTTTTTTATCCTTGTCATACCGGTTCTAATGTCGATTATCCTGGCGGCATGCGGCCTGACAAAGCTGGACAGTGACAGCATCACGACCATTCCGCGTAGCGAGGATAAGGCGGAACCCGGGAATGATGCAGGCCAGTCCGGCAGCCAAACGAATTCGGAAAAAAGTGATCTGGATATCAAGGGCGATGTACTCCAGGCCGATACGGAAGCGTACATGAAGAGCATCATTGAGGAAAGATCACGAGAGGTCCTGACGGCCATTGCCGAGCGCGATTTTGAAAAGCTTGCCGGTGCCGTACACCCCGAAAAGGGCGTCCGGTTCTCACCATACGGGTATGTGGATACCGAAAGGGATCTTGTGTTCACGGCGGAGCAAATCAGCAAGATGGCATCCGACACCAGGAAATATGTCTGGGGAAGCTATGACGGTTCCGGTGAACCCATCGAGCTCACCTTCAGCGAGTATTTTTCCAGGTTTGTCTACGATGTGGCGTTTACCGAGGCCGAGCAGGTGGGCTACAACAGGATCCTGGGACAGGGCAATTCGCTCAACAACAGTTTTGAGGTTTACAAGAATGCCATCATCGTGGAATACCATTTCCCCGGCATAGATCCCCAATATGAGGGAATGGACTGGAGAAGTCTGAGGCTGGTGTTCGAAAAGTCCGGCGATACCTGGTACCTGGCAGGCATCATTCATGATCAATGGACCATATGAGCAGGCATCATCAGGGGGACATCCATCCCCCTGCCTGTTTAACGGAACCATCAGGGATGCTACCGCATAATATAATTGACAAGATGGAAAAACCATGCTAAAATTAACCACAAATTCACAGCTCAGACGGTTACATTACTGGTTGGTTATAACTTTGTTTCCGGGTGATGTAACACAAGCTGATGAAAACTGAATGATTGCCATAAACCGTTGAGCAAGAGGAGTAGGAATAACGACTTGTACCCAGAGAGCCGCTGGCTGGTGGGAATGCGGCTGCAAGGTTATTTCGAATGGACTTGTGAGGGAAGCCCGAAATCCCATGGAGAGTAGGCGCTTACGGGGAGCCGGCCCGTTATCAGCAGGATGCATATGATGGTATGCAGGCAATGAGTGGGCGCATGCATGCGCCAATTGGGGTGGCACCGCAGAAGCAAAAGCTTTTGTCCCGAAGACGGGACAAAGGCTTTTTTAATTTGCCGGGTTGAAAAACCCGGCAAATATCAGGGCTTCACGTGGACACCATGGGACGCGCAGCATGGAAATGACAGAAAGTTTGACTCAGAGAAGAGATGAGACGAGGTGAGAAAAATGAGAAGAGGCGAGGCCAGAACAACGCCGGATCTCGCCGAGATCCGGCGGCTGGCACAGGATTATCATCTGATTCCTGTCTGCCGGGAAATCTATGCGGACATCACAACACCCATCGCCCTTTTGCGCAGGATCGCGCGCATCAGCGACAGGTATTTTTTGCTTGAGAGCGTTGAAGGCGGCGAGAAATGGGGCAGGTATTCCTTTCTGGGCTTTGATCCGATAGCCCATGTGGTTCTCAAGGACGGTGAACTCACCATCGAGGATGGCCAAAAGCGGACGCTGCATACCCGCAAGCCATATGAGGCGCTGCGGTCATTCCTGTCGGCGTACAAAGCGCCGAGGCTTCCGGGCATGCCGCCGTTTGCCGGAGGGTTTGTGGGGTACTTCTCCTATGCCATGATCGGTTACGCTGAGCCGGTTTTGAAGCTCAGGAGCAGCGAATTCAACGATCTGGATCTCATGCTGTTTGACAAGGTCATCGCCTATGACCACCTGAAGCAGAAGATCAGCATTGTGGCCAACATGCGCACCGACAGGCTGGAGGAAAACTATCAGAAAGCGCTCGACGCGATTGAAGACATCGTCCGGGTCATAACCGACCAGGCCCCCCTGCCCGAAACCGAAGCAAAGACCGTTCCGTGTTTCTCCTGCAATGTCTCTAAGGAAGAATTCTGCGAGATGGTCCAAAAGACAAAGGTATACATCAAAGCGGGCGACATATTCCAGGCCGTCATTTCCAGGCGGTTTGAAGCAGAGTATGCGAGCAGCCTGCTTGATGCCTACAGGGTCCTGAGAACGACCAACCCTTCTCCGTACATGGTATTTCTGCAAAACCGCGATTTGCAGCTCATCAGCACATCCCCGGAAACCCTGGTAAGGCTTCAGGGCAGGAAGCTGACAACCTTCCCCATAGCCGGGACCATGCCCCGGGGCTTGACCGCCGATGAGGATCTGGCTCTGGAAAAGCATCTGCTGGCAGATGAAAAGGAACTGGCAGAGCATGATATGCTGGTGGATCTGGCAAGGAACGACTTGGGGAAGATATCCGAATATGGAAGCGTCCGCGTAACGCAGTACAGGGCCATCCAGCGCTACTCCAGGGTTATGCACATCACATCCGAAGTGGAAGGCCGCATCCGGAAAGACCGGGACGCCCTGGATGCGATTGAGGCGCTGCTCCCTGCCGGTACCCTGTCCGGCGCTCCCAAGATCCGCGCATGCGAGATCATCGAGGAGCTTGAAAAGGCGCCAAGAGGTATCTATGGCGGAGCCATCGGCTACATAGACTTCACGGGGAATATGGATGCCTGCATCGCCATCCGCATGGCAGTCAAAAAGGACGGTAAGGTCTATGTGCAGGCCGGCGGCGGTGTTGTAGCCGACAGCATCGCCGAAAGGGAATACGAAGAATCGGGAAACAAGGCCAAGGCCGTTATAGAGGCCATCATGGCGGCTGGGGAGGTGGATGCGTGATGATCCTGATCATTGACAACTATGACAGCTTTACCTATAACCTGGCGCAGCTTGCCGGGTCCATCAATGAAGACATCCGGGTCATCCGGAATGATGCCATCACGGTTGATGAAGTCAGGTCTTTAAGGCCCACGCACATCATCCTTTCACCCGGTCCGGGCTATCCAAGGCAGGCGGGCATCTGCGAGGACCTGGTCCTGAAGATCAAGGGAGAGATCCCCGTGCTTGGTATATGCCTTGGACACCAGGCCATCTGCGAGGCTTTCGGGGCAGCCATTGCTCCGGCCAGACAGCTGATGCACGGCAAATCCAGCAATATCCATATTGCCAACGGCAGCAGACTGTTCAAAGGGCTTCCGCCCATCATCCAGGCGGCCAGGTATCACTCCCTGGCTGTCGAGAGAAGATCCCTGCCCGACGAACTCCTGGTTATCGCTGAGGATGACAGCGGGGAAATCATGGGAATCAAGCACAGGGATTATGAGGTTTACGGGCTCCAGTTCCATCCCGAGTCCGTCCTGACACCGCACGGAAGCGTCATCATGAGCAATTTCCTGAGGAATATATTTTGAGGATAGGCGGTGAGCATGATGATTAAGGAAGCCATACATAAACTTCTGAACCGGGAAGATCTGTCCCTTGACATGACCAAGGCAGTCATGGATGAAATCATGAGCGGCAGTGCCACGCCGGCGCAGATTGCAGCCTTTCTGACCGCCATGAGGATGAAGGGCGAGACCATTGATGAGATCACGGCCTGCGCCATGATCATGCGGAAATACGGCACCAAGCTCCGACATGAGGGCGATGTGCTGGACATCGTCGGTACCGGAGGGGATCAGACCTATACCTTCAACATCTCCACCGTCTCCTCGCTGGTCATTTCAGCGGCAGGCATACCGGTGGCCAAACACGGCAACAGGAGCGTCTCCAGTAAGTGCGGAAGCGCGGACGTCCTGGAAGCCCTGGGCGTGAAAATCGATATTCCCGTTGAGAAGAGCGAAAGGATTTTAAGGGAGATCGGTATCTGTTTCATGTTCGCGCCGTTCTACCATTCGGCCATGAAATATGCCGCGCCGGTCAGGAAGGAGATAGGGGCGCGCACCATTTTCAACATCCTGGGGCCCCTGTCGAGCCCGGCCAACGCCACCCTGCAGCTTTTGGGCGTTTATGACGAGAACCTGGTGGAGCCGCTTGCCAGGGTGCTATGCAACCTGGGCGTGAAAAAGGCCATGGTGGTCCATGGGCATGATGGCCTGGATGAGATCTCCATGACCACGAAAACCACCGTGTGCGAAGTCAATCATGGACGTCTGAACAGTTTCTTCCTGGATCCGCAACAGTTCGGATTTTCCTACTGCAAGCCCGAGGATCTGATGGGCGGCGGTCCCCAGGAGAATGCGGAGATTGCCCTGAGAATCCTGAGCGGCGAAAAAGGGCCCAAACGGGACACGGTCCTGCTCAACTCCGCGGTTTGCCTCTACATGTACTACGACAACATTACCCTCAGGGAATGTGTGCGGCTTGCAGCAGAGACCATCGACAGCGGAAAGGCTATGGAACAGTTGAACAGGTTTATCCGCCTGTCCCATGCCGAAGACTGACCGAAAAGGCTGGTGGAGAAATGATACTGGAAACCTTGGCAGAATCCACAAGAAAGCGCGTGGAGAAAGCAAAACGGGAAATACCACCGGATGTGCTGAAAGAACGGATAGAAGGCATAAAAAACAGCCGCGGGCCCTTTGCCTTTGAAAAAGCGCTCAAGGGTAATGGCATCTCCTTCATCTGCGAAGTAAAGAAGGCATCGCCTTCAAAAGGCGAAATCGCTCCCGATTTCCCCTATAAGACGATTGCCAGGGGATACGAGGAAGCCGGGGCCCGGGCGATTTCGGTCCTGACCGAGCCTGAATACTTTAAAGGCCATGACCGGTATCTTGAAGAAATCAGCACGCTGGTCAGCATACCCGTATTGCGGAAGGACTTCATCGTGGATGCCTACCAGATATATGAGGCAAAGCTTTTGGGAGCGGATGCGGTCCTGTTGATTTGTTCCCTACTGGATACGCAGACCCTGAAGGAATACATGGGGATCTGTGACGGGCTCGGGCTTTCCGCACTTGTGGAAGCCCACACCAGGGAAGAAGTCCTCTCCGCCCTTGAGGCAGGTGCCCGGGTGATCGGTGTGAATAACCGCAATCTCAGGACCTTTGAGGTGGATATCAGGACCTGTATCACGCTGAGGGAAATGGTCCCGGACCACATTGTCTATGTGGCGGAAAGCGGCATTCAGTCCAGAGAGGATATCGCCATGCTCGAAAAGCACGGTGTGGATGCGGTCCTGATAGGGGAAGCGCTGATGAGAAGTCCCGACAAAAAAGCCATGCTCGCCTGCTTGAAGGGCTGTCACGACGCATAGGGATCGGAGGGACGCGAGCATGGCTATGATCAAGATATGCGGTTTGACACGAAAAGTGGATATCGAAGCCGCCAACGAGGCCCGTCCTGACTACATCGGCTTTGTATTTGCCAGGAGCAGGCGGCAGGTGGACGAGGAACAGGCTAAGGCCCTGAAGGCATGCCTGAATCCTTCCATCAAAGCGGTCGGCGTGTTTGTCAATGAAGAAATGGCGCGCATCATCCGCTTGTGCCACTCAGGGGTGATCGATCTGATCCAGCTCCATGGCGATGAGGATGAAGATTATATTCAGGCCCTGAAATCCTGCGTGACCAATCCGGTCATCAAGGCTGTAAGGGTGAAGGATGCGGGGGATATACGGCAAGCATTGGCTTTGTCCTGTGATTATCTGCTGCTGGATGCCTGGCATGAGGATCAATACGGCGGAATGGGCAGGACCTTTGACTGGTCCCTGATTCCTGAAATCAACAAACCCTTTTTTCTGGCCGGAGGCATCCATTCGGGCAACATTTTGCAAGCCATCGAAAAATGCCGGCCCTATGGCATTGATGTCAGCAGCGGGGTAGAGACAGCGGGCTTTAAGGATCCTGAGAAGATAAGGGAGATTGTAGCCCTGGCAAGAAAGCAAAACAGGCCGTAATCTGATTTGCAGTGGAGAGCCCGGCGGGGCATTTTGCTTAGCCGGCAGGAAACAGTGCCTGAAAATGCACAATCATGTGAACGGCATCATGGATAAAGGAGACGGATGTTCATGTCAAAAGGAAGGTTTGGCGACTACGGCGGTCAATACATTCCGGAAACGCTGATGAATGCTGTTATCGAGCTGGAAGAAGCCTATGAACGGCTAAAGGATGATCCGGATTTCAAAAGCGAGCTGAACAGGTTGCTTCAGGAATATGCGGGCAGGCCTTCGCTGCTCTATTACGCGGAAAAGATGACCAGGGATCTGGGTGGGGCGAAAATTTACCTCAAGAGGGAAGATCTCAACCACACAGGCTCCCACAAGATCAACAATGTGCTGGGACAGGTGCTCCTGGCAAAGCGGATGGGCAAAACCCGCGTCATCGCCGAAACGGGAGCAGGGCAGCACGGGGTTGCCACTGCGACTGCGGCCGCACTTTTAGGCCTTGAATGCGAGATCTTCATGGGAAAGGAAGATACAAGGCGTCAGGCCCTCAATGTTTATCGCATGAAGCTCCTGGGGGCAAAGGTCCATGAGGTGACCAGCGGTACCCAGACCCTGAAGGATGCGGTGAATGAGACCCTGCGGGAATGGAGCAGGCGCGTTGCCGATACCCATTATGTCCTGGGATCGGTCATGGGTCCGCACCCGTTTCCGACCATCGTGCGGGATTTCCAGAGCGTGATCGGCCGGGAAGTCAGGCAGCAGATTCTGGAAAGGGAAGGGAGGCTTCCGGACGTCCTGGTGGCCTGTGTAGGCGGCGGCAGCAATGCCATAGGGCTCTTCCACGAATTCATCAACGATCGGGACGTAGCCCTCATCGGCTGCGAGGCTGCCGGCCATGGCATCCATACCGATAAGCACGCGGCAACCATGACCTTGGGCAAAGTCGGCATTTTCCATGGTATGAAGTCGTATTTCTGCCAGGATGCATACGGCCAGATAGCGCCGGTCCATTCCATCTCTGCCGGTCTTGATTATCCGGGTGTTGGGCCGGAGCATGCCTACCTGCGCGATAGAGGAAGGGCGGAATATGTTCCGATCACCGATGAGGAGGCCGTAGAAGCCTTCGAATACCTGTCTCGTACGGAGGGCATTATTCCGGCCATTGAAAGCGCCCATGCGGTTGCCTATGCCATGAAGCGTGCGCCTCAGATGAGGCAGGACCAGATCATAGTCGTCGGCCTCTCCGGCAGGGGCGATAAGGATGTGGCTTCCATAGCCCGTTACAGAGGGGTGGATATCCATGAATAGGATGGAGCAGGTCTTTAAAAACGGCAAAGCTTTTATTCCTTTTATAACGGCAGGCGATCCGGATATTGAGACAACCGAGCGGCTGGTGCATGGCATGGCGGAAGCCGGCGCCGATTTGATCGAGCTGGGCATCCCTTTTTCTGATCCGGTGGCCGAGGGTCCGGTCATCCAGGCCGCAAGCAGCAGGGCTTTAGCAGGCGGTGTTACGACCGACAGCATCTTTGCCATGGTCAGGCGTATCCGGAAGACCTGCCAGGTGCCTATAGCCTTCATGACCTATATCAATCCGGTTTTTTCCTATGGCTATGACAGGTTCCTGGAAAACTGTGAAGAGGCCGGGGTGGACGCGCTGATCATACCCGATCTGCCTTTTGAGGAAAAAGGAGAGATCCTGCCGTTCTGCAGAAAGTACGGCATCATGCTGGTTCCCTTGGTATCGCCAACCTCCGGCAGCAGGATAGAGACAATCGCCAGGGAAGCACAGGGCTTCATATACTGTGTGTCCTCCATGGGGGTGACCGGTGTGCGGGAGCATATCGGCAATGAAGCGGAAGAGATGGTGAATCGGATAAGGAAAGTGACGGATGTTCCCTGCGCCATTGGATTCGGTATTTCAACTCCTGAACAGGCTTCAAGAATGGCGGCTTTCGCCGACGGAGTTATCGTTGGCAGCGCCATCGTCAGAATGGTCGAACAGTACGGCGCGGATTGTGTCCCCCATGTGGTGGAATATGTGCGCATGATGAAACATGCTGTTTCTGACATATATTAAGTAACTATATTAATAAATATAAAAACGAAGGCAGGCAAACAGGGTCCGGAAGAAGTTTTCCGGGCCCTGTTCACGGACTGGCATATGGATTAAAAAGGAGATTGACAGGACAAGCCCATCCGTGCTAAACTTAACTTCCGCCGGTGATGAGGCTGATTGAAAAGCGGCTTCGAAAAGGTCCGGCGGCTGAAGGCATAAGGCCTTCGGGCAGCGTTCCTTGGATAGATGGCATGGAAGAAAGAGGAGATTGACAAATACCGCGCGGCATGGTAAACTAAGATTCCGTCGCCCCGAGAGGCCCGTCAATAAACGGTTTCGGCAAGAGCGGACCAAGAAATTGGAAGCTCGAAAAAAGTCGAAAGGTGTTGACAAAGGCCGGGCGAATGTGATAAAATAAAATTCCGCCGCGCCTTGGAAGGCGAAAGCGTTCCGGGGCATGAACAAGCAAAAGAGCGGCATGGACATTGAAAATTGAACAGTGTATGAGAAAGCATCATGCAAATGATGCAGGAACCCGTTAAGCGAGTACATGGATGCGGAAGCGTCTATGGAAGCTTTGAGTAATTCAAC
>Ga0116168_1000306_pt1 | contig 50402 bp, 47 predicted proteins | sample AD_UKC129_MetaG_FD_89795 | JGI IMG/M metagenome (GOLD analysis project Ga0116168, IMG submission 89795) | Active sludge microbial communities of municipal wastewater-treating anaerobic digesters from Canada - AD_UKC129_MetaG | ecosystem: Engineered > Bioreactor > Anaerobic > Digestate | place... | reverse complement strand
GGATCCTGGATTATCGAAACAGCATACTTAGCCTCGTCGAGGAGTTCCCTAATGGCAGCAACTTCACTGTAGTGCTTGGGCCCATCGATTGCCTCCAGCTCTTCCACAAGGGCCTTAGCCTTGAGTTCAGGATCAGCAAGCACTGTCACGGTGATGGTGAACACCGTGGGATCCTCTTCAGCCTGTCCCTCGGGGCCTGCCTGCTCAATGGTGATGGTTCCGGTGAGTGTTACCTCCACGTCTTCTGCCGTGCGGTTGATGGTGCCATCCACATTAAGAACTTCCGGATTGCTGGATTCCCAAGTCACCTTAGCGGTTACGCCATCACCGAGGTCGATTTCCGTAGGCAGTGTCAGTTTGTCAACATCCGGACCGATTTCCTCATAGTCCGCAAAGAAATCTGCCAGGTAGACCTTTGCATCGTCATAGGGTTCCTTGTCCTCTACAACGACCTTCACCTTAGCAGTGGCGTTGTTTGGATTGGTGATGCCTTCCCCAGGCACCAGAACACCCTCGAGCTCGTACACACCGGCGGTTTCGTAGTCATAATCCTCCTCCGCCGCTGTCCAGTCAACAGCAACCTCTACTTCCTCATCGTCGTCGAGGACAACTTCTACTCTGCTGGGAAGATCCAAATCCTCAAAAGGAGTCTCGCCCGCCCAGACCTGGATGTCCTCTAGAACGGTCTTAACGCTAACAATTGCTCCCTTCCGGCCAGGAGACGTCTCAATTTCAAAGACATACTCTCCGGCCTTGGTTACCTTGCGCTCCTCCGGTTTGAAGGTGTAACCCTCCAACTCAGCTGTGAGCTTGGCGTTGGCCTTAACTTTTAGTTCGACCTGTCCGTCTGCCTCCGTCGTGGCCTTACGCACGCCGTCAACGAAAATCTTCACGCCCTCAACTGGCGGTTCGATCCGAACCACGATGTCGAAAGACTTCGGCCCAAACAGCCCGCAGCCGGCCAAAAGAAGTGCTACAAGCGTCAACGCTATTAGTGTTAAGCGTTTCTTGTTAAACAACACCTTTCACCTCCATAGTTTTGTCCAGCGCATCCTGCGCTGGAACTGCTTCCAGCCCTACGTACGCATGGAGCACAATTACCGATAAACGGTACCACAAGTACTAGCGCCAATTGATTGTGCTGTCCTCCTTCCCCCCTTCTTACGGGTGCATACCCCTGAGTAGTAGGACGCAGTGTTCCCACTGCCCGTTTATGCACACGCATCCGCAGGGTGTCTCCTTGTTCCCACCGTGAGGATACGTCAGTGCCCAAGTCAACTCTCCCGGGAGGACCTCCACATACGGGCTTGTCCCTGTGCAGGCTCCCCACAAACGAAAGGGACAATTCACATCTGCCCTGACCCTGCTGTGTCCTACAGCCGCAGTCAAAGCTCCATGAATCGTCCCTGGTTATTCCCTTCCTGCCAAACCCTGTGGCAGAAGCCTAGATTGGCTTTTCCTTAAAACTTCGACGTTTTGACGTGAAGTCCTTCTCCTTGCCCAACTTTAAGTGCAAAAACTATCATCTTATTCACCGGCCTCCGCTGCTTCCTGCAGCCGGGCCTTGCTCTGCTCGTAAACCTCGCCCCGGACGATCTTCACCGACTCGGGAGCCTTGATGGCCAGGCGCAGATCCCCCTTGCTGCTGCGAACCACCTTGACCATGATCTCATCGCCAATCATCACATACTCTCCAGGTTTCCGTCCCAAAACCAGCAATGATCCTCCACCTCCATGTAGAATCCAGCGCGGCTGGTGAAACACCTGCGGGGGACAACTCGCGCCGACTGGCCCCTACCGTCTCCTACGGCGGAAGCACAGCCGAGTGAACTATCGTTGACCAGCAGAGCCGGCCTGGACTCCTGCCAGAACAGACTCGCTGCCTGCTTGGCAGAATCTTTCGCCATATTTCCACCAATTCCTTCTTGCCCTCCGCAATTTCTAGCCCAGAACGGGCTGGTGGAGACTTCGCTCCACCTAGGGGCGTTTTAGTGTCTTCCGCACCCCTTTCTTAAGCTAACGCCCAGCTACTGAATGGTAACTGTTTACTGTATTACCACGTTCGTCCCAAACCTCCTGCTTGCGCAGGAGATTTTCTCTACTTTCCGCTCAAATCCTGCCGGGGATCGAAGGCATCCCGGAGGCCATCCCCTGCAAAGTTGATGGCCAGCACCACAACAAAGATGGCAAGGCCAGGCGGCACCCACATCCACGGCATATTTGCCAGGATATGCAAAGGCCGCGCCCTGTTCAGCATGTTCCCCCAGGAAGGGGCCGGGGGCGGAACGCCCAGGCCCAAAAAGCTCAATCCCGCCTCCGAGAGGATGGAGGAAGCCACGCCTAAGGTGGCCGAGACCAAAAGGGGCGAAAAGGCGTTGGGCAGGATATGGCGGAACATGATCCGGGCGGGGCTGGCCCCGATCCCCGTTGCTGCTGTAACGAAGTCTGTGGTTTTGAGCTTGAGGAACTCCGCCCGCAGGAGCCTCGCGGGCCCCGGCCAGGAAAGCACACCGAGAATGATCATGGTGTTGTAGATGGAAGGGCCGAAGATGGCCGCGATGGTGATGGCTAGAATCAAGAAGGGGAAGCTGTAGAAGATATCCGCCAGGCGCATGATCAAGGTATCCACCATCCCGCCGAAAAACCCGGCCAAAGAGCCCAAGATGAGGCCGATGCTCAAGGAAATCCCCACGGAAACCAGGCCCACCGTCAGGGAGATCCGCCCCCCGTAGAGGGTGCGGGCGAGAATATCCCTACCCATATCATCCGTCCCCAGGGGATGCTCCCGGGAGGGGGGCTGGTTGCGCTCCCTTAAGTTGTTGCGGTTGGGATCGTGCTTGGCGAGCCAGGGCGCGAAGATGGCGCTGAGCACAAAGAGGATCAGGACCACCAAGCCCGCCACCGCCAGCCTGTTGCGGCGAAAACGCCGCCAGATCTTCTTCCCCGAGGAGAGCTGTTCCCGGTAAAGTGCTGCTTCCATGTTCTCCCCCCTAGTCATACCGGATGCGGGGATCGGCAAAGGCATAGGAGATATCCGCGATGATGCTGCCTAAAAAGATCAGCACAGCAAACATCATGTTGATCCCCATGATCACCGGGTAATTGCGCTCGTTCACCGCTTGGATGGCCAAAGAACCCAGCCCCGGCCAGGCGAAGATGCTCTCCACGATCACCGCCCCCGAGAAGATGCTGGGGATCATAAAGCCCAAAAGGGTGAGGATAGGCAGAAGGGCGTTGCGCAGGGCGTGCTTGTAGATCACAATGCGCTCGGCAAGGCCCTTGGCCCGGGCCGTGCGCAGGTAATCCTGGTTGATCACTTCCAAAAGGCTCGCCCGCATGTATCTCGCCACCCCGGCGATGCTGCCCAGCCCCAGGGTGAGCGCGGGCAGACAGAGGTAGGAGATGTAACCCGCCAGGGTTTTTACCTCCCCCGCGAGGAAGAAGCCGCCCGCGGGCAAAACGTTCAGCTTCAAGGCGAAAACATAAAGCAGGATTAAGCCGAAAAAGAAACTCGGGATGGAAATCCCCACGAAGGCGAAGAAGGTGATCAGGTAATCCAAGATGGAATACTGGTAGCGCGCCGAGAGGATGCCCACGGGAATACCGATCCCCCAGCCCAGGATGATGGAGGCCAAAGATAGGGTGATGGTCGCGGGCATTCTTTCCTTAATTAGGTCGGCAACTGGGCGCCGGGCGGAATCAAAGGACAGGCCCAGATCGCCCCGGACGATCCTTCCCAGCCACTGCAGGTACTGCACCAAAAAGGGCTGATCGATGCCCAGCTGCGCTTTGCGCTGCTCGATCACCGCACTGTCCAGATTGGGCACCCCCCGCAGGTGGGTCACAGGGCTGCCGGGAGCTAAGGTCACAACCAAATAGAGGAAAAAGCTGAATCCCAGCAGCACCGGGATTCCCTGCACGAAGATCCTTCTTAAGATATAACGCCACATCTTAAAACCTCCTAGAAGGGAACAGCAGAAAACCTGCTGTTCCCTTACCCCTAAACCTTAAACTGCACTAATCCTCAAGCCAAATGGTGCGCACCAGCTCCCGGCCCACCAGGGGACCTAAAGGCCCAGGGTCAGTATCGATCCCCTTGACCCGCTGGTTGACGGCGCTGATGGTCACGCCGTAGCTGAGGAACATGGTGGGCAGCTCCCGGTTGATCAACCGCTGCCACTCCCCGTAGATCTCCTTGCGCTTGGCGGGATCCGTTTCCCGGCGCCCCGCCTCCAGCAGGCGATCCGATTCGTCGTTGTAAAAGCCGGGGTCGTTCCAAAGGGATGTGGAGTGCCAGATCCCGTAGGGGTCGGGATCCACGCCCAAGCTCCAGCCCATGGTGAAGGTGTCAAACTCCCGGGCATCCACCCGGTCCACCGCGGCGCTGAACTCCATGAAGACCAGGTTCACCTTGATGCCCAGATCCTCCATGTTCTGCTGGAAGAGCAGGGCCATCTGCTCCGTCTGCCGGCTGCCCTCGGGCACCAGGAACTCAAACTCCAAGCGCATGCCATCCTTTTCTAAAACGCCATCCGGGCCGGGCTGCCAGCCAGCTTCCGCCAGGAGCTCAGCCGCCCGCTCGGGGTTGTAGTCGTAGGTGTCGATGCCCTCGGAGGTGTAAGCCCAGGAAGCGGTGGGCATGGGGGCGTTGGCCACAATCCCGAAGCCTTCCCGGATGATATCCACATAGGTCTGGCGGTCAAAGCCGTAGGTGATGGCCTGGCGCACCGCCCGGTCTGCGAACCTTTCCTGGCGCATGTTGAAGCAGATGTAGTTGTAGCTCAGTTCCTCGTAGACGTAAGTGTCAATCCCTTCCATGGCGTCCACCTGAGCGAACTGATCCGCGGAGATGGCCACATAGTCCACCCTGTTTTGCTGCAGATAGATGGGGATGGCATCCTGGGCCACCTTCTGGTAGACCAGGGTGTCGATGTTGGGCCGCCCTAAAAAGTAATCCTCGTTGGCCTCCAAGATCACGTGCTGGTCCGTCAAAAACTCCACGAACTTGAAGGGGCCGCTGCCGATGGGGTTGAGGTTGAAGGGCGCCTGCTCCAGCTCGCCCACGGGGATATCTTCCAAAAGGTGGGCGGGGAGAATCCCGTAGCCAAAGGAAACCAGCAGGGGCGCGTGGGGCTCTTCCACCTTGAACTTGATGGTGTAATCATCGATGACCTCAATGCCCGGCACCGTATCGGTCTTGCCTTCCTTGTAGTCTTTGGCCCCCACCAACATGTTGAAGTTGCTGTAGCGCACACCGGTGTACTCGGGGTGCAGGATGGTCATGTAGGTAAAGGCCACATCTTTGGCGGTGAGCTCCACCCCGTCGTGGAACTTAATGCCCTCGTGGAGGTAGAAGGTGATCTCTGTGCCGTCTTCAGAGATCTCCCAGGACTTGGCGATCCTGGGCTGGGGCTGCAAATTGCGGTCGATGTAGATCAGGCCGTCGTAAACCACATCGATCACCAGCCCATCGTACACCTCAGTGTAGAGGATGGGGTTAAACATGCCCCGGGGGTTCACCGTGATCCCGTAGCGGAACGTCCCACCCTGTTTAGGGGCTTCCTGGGCCGCGGCCGCAACGGATAGACACAACAGCAAAAGCACAACCATCAGCCATCTGCGCAAGGTGTAACCCTCCCTTGTTTGGTAGTAACTTCCTTCCTTTATTCTACCTCTAGGGGCACATTTCTTGTGAAAAATCTCCTTTTCAGGCACTTTTCCCACGAAATTGGGAGCTGTCAAAATTGTAAGAGCCCTTTGAGCTGGAAAAACCCCAGGGGAGAAGTCTCCACCTGGGGTGAATCGAAAGCTTTTCTTCATTCGCTGTGTTTTCTGGCCAGATACTCCTTTACCGCCTGGACGCTCTCCGCGGCCGCTGTCCAGGTGCCCACTTCAATCATGAGCACGCCCGAGAAATCATCCGCGAGCAAAAGGTCCAGGGCCTCGTCTACGGGGAATACGCTGCGGCCCACCGCCTGGTGATCCTGGAGGGCTGCCCGGCCGTCCTTTTGGGTGCGCTCCACCACTCCGTGGAAGTGGAACTCCCGGATCAGCTCCCGGTAGTCCTCCACCACCCGCCTGGGATCGGCACCCTCCAGGAGGAGATGCCCCACATCACAGCAGATCCCAAGTTCCAGCTCCCTGGCGAGGGCAAAGGGCTTTTGGTAGCCGTTTTTGATGTTTTCCACCAGGAGCTTCTCCCTAGGAGCGGTCTCCAAAAGAAGCTCCAGGCCCTTTTTGGCCCTGGCGTAGAGGGCCTCAACCAGCTTTCCCTGAAGCTCTGTGCCCCAGTGAGCCTTAGCTTCCACCTGCTTGAGCAAAGCTTCCGTAAGGTGCAGCACGTAGTGTTCCACCTTTAGCTCTTCTTCTAAGCGGTGGATGATCTCCCGGTAGCTCTCTACGCTGGCTTCCCAGATGGGCTGGGCCAGGGAGGAAAGATCCAAACCCCGAAAGGGTAGATGCACCGTGTAACCCACCCCGGATCTGGCCTGGTAATCCGCGAGAGCCTTGATAGTCCGCTCCGTGAACAGCTGCGGGCAGATCACCAGCATATTGGCGGGGAGCTCCACCAGATCCACCCCCAGCTCCCCGTGGAGGCGCTGCACCTGTTCCACCAGGCTGAGATCGTCCAGGTCAGCAAGGACATTGAGGACCAGGTGGTCGCCACTGAAAAGCTCCACCGTGTTGACGCCCAACTTCACTTCCGCCACTTCCCTTCTGCCGGGGCCGGTGCCGCGCCCTCCCGGGGCATCCCCAGCAAGACCAGGGCGAAACCGGCCGCAGTAATCAAGCTCAGTAAAATCCACAGGAGGTTGTAGGATAGAGCCGCCACGCCCCCCAGGAGCATGGCTCCCCCGGACACCCCCAGGTCGATGCAGTTGTTGTAAAAAGTAACCGCCTGGGCCCGCTCCCTTTCTTTCGTCTTGTCGGTGACCAAAACCAAAAGCGCGGTGCTGGCCGCCCCAAAGCCAAACCCGATGCAAAGCCCGCAGCCCGCAAGGGGAAGATACCCGCCGAGCCGCACCAAGCCCACCAGGCCCAAGCTGAGCAGGGGCAGGGACCAGAGCACCACCGCCCTGCGCCCAAAGCGATCCGACAGCACCCCGGCCCCGTAACCCCCCAGGGTATAGGCCAGGGAAAAGGCGGCGAAGTAAATGCCGAACTGGGTGAGCCCAAGCTTCTGGGTGTAGAGGGGCAGAAAAGAGGAAAGCCCGCCCAAAGCCGCGGCGGCCGCGGCCACCCCCAAACTGGCGCTCACCACCCAGCGGTTGGCTAAAACCTCCCGCCAGGGCACGGCGGCCTGCCCCTGCCCTGCGGCGCCCTGGGGCTCTTTCAGGAGCACCTGCCCCGGCACCATGGCCAGGCCCAAAAGGCCCGTCCCCACAAAGAAGGCGGCATAGCCCCACTTCGCGGAAACCCACTGCCCCAGGCTCGGCGCCCCCGCCATGGCCAGGCCCGTCACCACGCCATAGAGCCCGAAAAGCCGCCCCCGCTTTTCCGGAGGGGCAGAGGCAGCCAGGACAGTCTGGCTGGCGGTGATAAAGGCGGCCAGGCTCACCGCATGGTAGATGCGCACCGCCGCCAGATACCAAAGGCCCAGGTCAAGGAGGTAGAGCAGGGGCGCCGTGCCCGCGGAAAGGACCGCCGCGGCCAAAAGCCACTTCTGTCCCCTGCGCTCCGCGGCTTTGGTGAGGAAGAAGCGGAGCACTACGGCGCTGAGGGAAAAGAGGCCCACCAAAAGGCCCACTACCCCCTCCCCCCCTCCCCGGTAAACCACATAGAGGGGAAAAACCGCCACCATGGCGTTATAACCCGCGAAAAACAAAGCCGTGTTAATGAGGATAAGTGCAGCATTTCTCTTCCCTGGGCTCAACGCATTAACTCCTTCGTGGCAGCGTAAAGTGCCTTGTACTTAGCATACAGCTCTTCATACACAGCCTGCCTGCGGGGTGTGAAAACCTGCTTGGTGCGCACATATTCCCGGGCCAGGTCTCCTTCGGATCGCTTTTCCACCGCCAGGGCGCAGAGCAAAGCGCCGCCTAAAAGCGCACCATCGGCCAGTTCCAGCTGCTCATAGGTCAGGCCCGTAACATCCGCCTTGATCTGGTTCCACAGCCCAAGCCGGGAACCTCCCCCGGTGGCCCGGGCCGAGTGGGGGGTTAAACCCATAGCTTCTAGATGCTCCACATTGTGCCGGATAGCCAGGGCGCACCCTTCCAGAACAGCCCGGAGGAAGTGGGCCCTGGTGTGCTCAGCGGTGATCCCGAAAAAGACCCCTTTGGCCCCCTCATCCCAGAGGGGGCTGCGCTCTCCCGTAAGATAAGGAAGGAAAAGCAGGCCATCTGCCCCGGGAGGAACTGCGCGTAAGGCTTCCTCCAGCTCATGGTAACGTACCCCGCCGCCCAGCTGCCTGAGGGCCCAGGCCAAAGTGCCTCCCCCGGAAGAGAGCGGCAGGATGCAAAGCTCCCGCTCCGGAATCACATGGGGCACCGCCCCTTCCACCCCGCTCCCTTCCCCGAGGCAGCAGCTGAGGCAGGTGGAAGTTCCGGTGGCATCCCCGAACTGCCCCTCCTCCACCAGGCCTGCCCCCAGGGCCTCCACGTAGGCATCGATGCCCCCCGCCACTACGGGGATCCCCGGGGCGAGGCCCAGCTCCTGGGCCCGCTTTTGGGTCTTTCCCACCACTTCCCAGCTGGGGCAGGGGCGGGGCAGCTTGCCGCTCTCCAGTTCCCCGATGGCCTGGGCCCGGCTGAAGCGGGCCGCGGGCAGATCGATCACAAACTCCCCTGTGAGCCAGGCGATGAGAAAATCCTTGGGCTGGAGAAAAGCCCTGGTTTGGGCGTAGATCTCCGGCCGTTCCTCCTTCAGCCAGAGCATTTTCGGCTCAAAAAAAGAGGGATCGAAAAACTCGCCCGTCTGCTCCCTGAGCTTTTCCGCCTGGCGCACCGCCCGGCGGTCCCGCCAGGTGAGACAGGGAAAGAGGGGGCGGCAGTGGGAGTCCACCGGCACCAGGGAAGGGGAATGGCTGCTCAGGCCCACCGCTTGGATCCGCTCCGGGCTGGCCCCCGCCCGCTGCAAGAGGCGGGGCAGCAAAACCGCCAGGCCCTCGAGCCACTCCCGGGGGTCCTGCTCCGCGCAGGGGTCCGCCTGGGTCAGCTGCAGGGGGAGCTGCTCCACCCAAAAGGAACCTCCCTCACAGAGGGCCGCCTTTAAGCTGCTGGTTCCAATATCCACCGCCAGGTACACAGCTATCCCCCATTCACCAGCATGACCTTGAGGGCCCGCTGCTCCACGGAGAGGTTGATGCCCCGCTCCGCCTCTTCCAGGGGCAGGGTATGGGTGATCAGGCGCTCCGCATCCAGGCGCCCACCGGCCATGAGCTGCACCGCCCGGCGGTACTGGATATGAGTAAAGCCGAAACTGCCCACCAGGGAAACCTGCTGGTAATGGATGAGTCCCGCATCGATGCTCACCGCGGTGCCTGAGGGCAGACCGCCGAACATGTTGATCACCCCGCCCGGCGCCACATAGCGCTGGGCCTCTTCCACCGCTTCCCGGGTGCCCACACAGACCAAGACCGCCTGGGCCAGCGCGCCCCCGGTGGCTTGCTTGATCACTTCCAGCAGATCTTCCTTCTCCGGATGCACAGCCCGGGCCCCGATTTCCGCGGCCTTGGCCAGCCGCGCTTCATTGTACTCGCTGACGATCACCTGGCCCGCGCCCTGCGCGAGCGTGGCCTGGGCCGCGAGAAGGCCCATGGGCCCCGCCCCCATAATCAAAAGGGTTGCCCCCAGTTCCAACCGGCAGTCCTCCAGGCCGTTGAGCACGCAGGCCACCGGTTCAGCCAAGGCTCCCGCGGCAAAGCTCATCCCCTTCGGCAGGCGCACCGTACCCCGCTGGATCACTTCTTTGGGCACCGCCACAAACTCGGTGAAGGCGCCGCTGGCCACCCCGCTCTTGTTTTGGCAGAGCTCGTAGTGGCCCGCCTGGCACAGGGGGCAAAACCCGCAGGGGACGTAGGGGGCAACCGCAACTCTATCGCCCACCTGGAAGCCCTCTACCTGGGAACCTACCTCGGCAACCACCCCGGCAAACTCATGCCCTAAGATGCAGGGGGGCTGGAAAAAGCGGTGACCCCGCAGATAGGTCTTCACATCGGTGCCGCAGATCCCGCTGGCCTTAACCTCCACCAAGATCTCCTCAGGCCCGATGGTGGGCCTGGGCACTTCCTCAATGGTCATCTGTTTTGGTCCGTGGTAAACCGCAGCCTTCACTTCCCATCACCCGTTCCGCCGTGCACCAGCTCCACGATCTTTTTGGTATACCCTTCCGGATCCGGCGCCTGGAAGATGTTACGCCCGATGGCCACGCCCGCGGCCCCCGCCTGCAGGGCCTTTTCGATGTTGGTGAAGATATCAGCGCTCTTAGGCCCGCCGGCCATGACGATGGGGATGGGGCAGCTTTTCACCACATCGGCGAAGGCGTCGCCGCAGTAATAGGTTTTGATCACATCCGCGCCCAGTTCAAACCCGAGTCGGGCGCACACACCCACCCACTGCGGATCGTAGCTGTGGTCAAACTGGGGAAGGAGCTCCGCCACAACGGGGATGCCCAGCCGCGCCGCTTCCTCCGCTGTTTTGCCCAGGGTGGCCAGCATGGCATGCTCCTGGGGTGCACCCATGATCACCATCACGCAGACCGCATCGGCCCCCAGGCGCACCGCTTCCTCTACGGAGCAGGTGGGCAGGTGGTAACTGGCATCCGGTGCAAAGGGGCTGCATCCGCCGGTGATGCGCATGATCAGCCCAGCCTTCCCCCCGTAGGCCTCCTGGGCCTCCCGGGCAAAGCCGGGATGGGCGATGATGGCATCCGCGCCTCCCCGCACCACCTTGGCCGTGATTTCCTTCGGCACCTCCAGCCCGGGCACGGGGCCCATGAAGCCCGCGAAATCCAGGGCGCTGATCACAGCCCGGCCATCTTCCTTAAAGATCCGCCTGAGGCGAACTGCTTTTCCGCTCATGTCTGCATCCTCCTATCTGCTGTGCACTGCCACACTCGGTGGGCATACTCTTGCAAGTCGATTCCGTTCACTGCCTCGATTTCTTTCCACATTTCCTTAGGAAACACTTCCACGCCGTAGTGGGCCCCCAGCAGGGCGCCGAGCATGGAGGCGATGGTATCCGTATCTCCCCCGATATTCACCGCAGCCAGCAAACGCTCCATGGGCTCTTCCGGCCGGGCAAAGAGGGCCAGGACCACCGGTACGATCTCGTGGGGCACCATATCTACCCCCACTAGGTCATAAAGCTCCCGCCCCGCGCCGGGAAGATCCGGCGCCGCCAGGGACAGCTCCACTGCCCAGCGGATCCGCTTGGCAAGGGAAGGGCCAGGATAAGGCTTGCCAAAGGCCCGCCCCCGTTCCGCCCCCCAGCAGGCGGCCTCCAGGATCGAGTCCCGGTGGGCATCCGGCTCGAAGCTTTCCACCAGGGCGCAGGCGAAGGCTGCCGCTCCGGAAATGGCCTGGCTGGTGCCGTGGGTGGGCATGCTCACTTCAGCAGCTGTGCGCACCGCCCTTTCCCGATCTCCCAGGCAGGCCAGGGCCACGGGGAGCATGCGCATGGCGCCGCCGATGGTGGTGCCAAAAAACCCTGTCTGCCGCGGGTCTTCCCCGTCCAGCAAGCGCTGCAGGGCCTTTTTGGAGCTGGGCCCTAGATAAGTGGAACCAAAGACGTTTTTCTCGCGGGCCCACTCCATCAGAGACTCCGCCGCGACCTCCGCATCCAGCCGGCCGTGGCGGAAAAAGGCATCAAGCAGGGCCAGGGTCTGTTCTGTATCGTCGGTGATCTGTCCCTTAACCAGATGAGTGCTGTGATAGTGCTGTGGGTGGGGGGCCCGCAGCTCCCGGACCATCCCGTAAACTTCCCGGATGGCCTCCTGGGTCATGAACTCCGTGGGCATGCCCAGGGCATCGCCTAGGGCCACCCCCACCAATGAACCGAGGATTTTGTCCTTCATAAACTCTTCTCCCTTCCCTGCCCTGGTGAAGACAGGCTCCGCCAGAGGGATCCGACGGAGCCTGCCGCAAGTGTACTACCTGTTGCGCTCAATCTCCTCTGCCATCAATCTCACCAGCTCGTCCGCGGCCTCTTGGGGAGTTTGGGCTTTGTACTCCACCTGGGAAATTAAGTTAACCAGGTATTCGTCCAAAGCGCCCAGCTCCCAAAAGTGCTCCATGGAGACCACGTATTCCAGCTGTTCAAAGGCTGCCCGGTAGTAGGGCTGTTCCTCAAAGAGCTGCTGGATCTCAGGGCTTTCCAGCACGCTCTTGCGCACGGGCACATAGCCTGTTTGCACGGTCCACTTAGCCACGTTTTCCGGCTGCAAGAGCCAGGTGAGGAACTCCCAGGTGGCATCCTGCCTCTCCGGAGTGGAGGGGAACATGGTCAGGGCCGCGCCCCCCAGGGTGACCGCCCTCTGCTTGTTGCCGGGGAGCATGGCGGTGTCAAAGTCGAATTCCACGGTCTGGGCAATGGTACCGATACCCGCGGTCGAGTCGAAGAGGAATGCCTGGTTGCCGGCGATGAAGTGGTCCCGGGCCCGGTCATGCAGTCCAGCGGGCATGAGGCCCTGGTCAACCAAGGAGACCCAGAACTCGATGGCTTCCACCGCTTCCGGCTCATTGATCAGGGCTGCGCTGTAGTCTTCATTCATGAGCTGGCCGCCGTTTTGCAGGATGAAGCACTTGAGCATCCAGTCTTGGTTGCGCATGTTGATAGGTACGAAGTTGCGCAGACGCTCCTGGGCAGCCCAATCCCGGAGATGAATGGCCATTTCCACCAGCTCATCCCAGGTCTCGGGGGCCTTGGGCTCCAGGCCAGCCTGGCGCAGGATGTCTTTGTTGTAGAAAAGGACCGGTGTGCTGTTGTTGAAGGGCAGGCTGGCGATGCGCCCGTCGTACTTGTTGTAGTTCCAGAACTCCTCGTAGAAATCGTCCATATCCAGACCCTTGGGGCCCCGCAGGTACTCATCGATCAGGTAGTTGCCCACCCGGCCGGTGAAGAGCGGCGCCGCAGGGATCACTCCCCCGTCGGGCAGAGTGTTCGCCGCGAGGCTCGCGGTCACCTTCTGCGCCGTTTCGCCGTAGCCGCCTGTGTACACGGCATCCACAAAGATCTCATCCTGGGAAGCGTTGAACTCCGCCACCATCTCCTGGAAGACCCGGCCGGCGTTCCCGCCCAGGGAGTACCAGAAGGTGATGGTGGTCTTGGCCAGGGCAGTGGACACTCCGGCCAAAAGCAGTGCTAGAGCCAGCACCAATACAGCCGCTTTTTTCATTGAACAGTCCCTCCTTAAGATTGCTAACCTTTAATCCCGCTTTTTGCTATACCCTCAATAAACTGCTTCTGGGCTAAGAAGAAGACAATCAGCACCGGCAGCATCACAATGAGCGAGGCCGCCATGAGGTAATGCCACTCACTCCCCCCTCCCTGTTGTGATACGAAGTAGCGCAGACCAATGGGCAGCGTGCGCATCTGATTGGAGTTGATCACAATCAGAGGCCACAGGTAAGAGTTCCAGGAACCGAGAAAGCCAAACAGGGCCACACTGGAGATGGCTGGTTTAGATAGGGGCATGATCACCGCGAAGATGAAGCGCAGTTTAGAGCAGCCATCCATAATGGACGCTTCCTCCAGTTCCTTGGGAATGGTCAGGAAAAACTGCCGGAGGAGGAAGACGGAAAAGGCGGTGGCCAAAAAGGGAACGATCAGGGATTTATAGGAATCGATCCAGCCCATGCGGCTCATGACGATGTAGGTTGGGATCAGGGTGACCTGGGTGGGCACCATCAACGTCGCCAGAAAGAGCATGAAGATCTGATCCCGGCCCGCGAATTCCATCCGGGCAAAGGCATAGGCGGCCAAAACGCCGGTGAGCACCTGGCCCGCGGTGGTGATCACCGCCACGATGGTGCTGTTCACATAGAAACGCCCAAAGGGAGCCAGCTTCCACACTTCCAGGTAGTTGCGCCACTGGGGCTCGTCCGGAATCCAGCGTGGTGGATAGCGAAACACCTCGTGGTAGCCCTTAAGGGAAGTGGAGACCATCCACAGGAAAGGCAGAACCATGGCTGCGCCCAGGGTAAGGAGCACCAGATGAATGATGAGCTTCTTCACAAGCGTTCTCCGCATGGCCTGACCTTCTTTCTAGTTGTAGTGGACGCGCTTTTCCAAGAAAAGGCGCTGCAGCAAGGTGAGCAGTAAGATGAACAAGGAGAGAAGCACCGAAAGGGCGCTGGCTTCCCCGAAGCGGAAGGAGTTAAAGGCCTGCTGGTAGATGAGGTAGACAATGACCAAGGTGCTCTTTAAGGGCCCTCCTCCGGGGGTCATCACATCGATCTGGGTGAACACCTTAAAGGAGTTGATCACCCCCATGATCAAGACGAAATACATGGTGGGGGAAAGCTGCGGCAGGGTGATGTACCAAAACTGCTGCCTGGGCGTGGCACCGTCGATGGCCGCCGCTTCATAGAGGCTGGGATCGATGTTCTGCAAACCCGCCAAGAAGAGGACCACGTTGTAGCCCAAACCCTTCCAGACGCTCATGATGATCACCGAGAGCATGGCCATCTTGGGATCGTTGAGCCAGCGGTAGGGTCCCAAGCCCACAAAGCTTAGTAGGTAGTTCAAAAGCCCGTCAAAGGGGTCATACAGCCACATCCAGACCGCACTCACCGCCACAGTGGCGGTCACCACCGGCGTGAAAAAGACGGTGCGGTAAAAGGAAAGTCCCCGGATCTTTTGGTTGAGCAGCAGGGCCACCCCCAAGGAGATGCAGAAATCCAGGGGCAGCTGCACCCCTACGAAGTAAAAGGTGTTGCGCACCGCGATGAAAAAGTCTTGGGACTTGAAGATCCTGGCGTAGTTTTTGAGCCCCACAAAGCGCATGGGATTGATCAGATCCCACTCAAAGAGGCTGAGGTAAAACGCCATGGCCACCGGGATAAAGATAAAAAAGATCATGATGGCGGAGGCCGGGGTCAAAAAGGTGTAGCCCACCAGCGCCCTTTGCACCGCCTTTTTCCGCGCCCTCCGGCGCTTGGCCTTAGCCTCCAGCGTATAAGCATCCTGCACGGCTCGTACCCTCCCTTTCCCCTCAACCGTTGTGCTTCAGGTAGAACTTGGCTTTATCGCCGCGAATCAAGGAGAAGCAGATTTCCACAATATCGTTGTCCGCAGTGTAGGCGTGGCGCTCCACCAAAAGCGCTGGGCTGCCCGCCGCTGTACCCAAGACCTCCGCTTCCGCCTGGGAGAGGATAACCGGCTCGATGAAGTCCTCACCCCAGCTGGGGGTAACCCCGTATTTCTCCACCAAAACCAAGTAAAGGGAGTCGGTGAGCTCTTCCCGCTCCAAACCTGGGAACAGGTGGGCCGGTAGATAGGAGGTGGCCAGCAGAATCGGCTCCCCGTCCAGATAGCGGAGGCGCTTGAGCCTAACCACAGGCTCCCCCGGCTCTAGGCCCAGCTTTTGGGCGAGCTCCCGCTCTGCTTCGCTCAGCAGCTTGCTTTCCAGCACCACCGTGGAAGGGGCAAAACCCAGGGCCCGCATGTTGGCGGTGAAGGAATCCAAGGTGATCCGCTGGCGGTCCTTGGGGTCGGCCACGAAAGTACCTTTACCGTGGCGGCGGTAAACCAGCCCTTCCCGCACCAAACCGTCGATGGCCTTGCGGATGGTGGCCCGGCTCAACCCGTACATCCTCTGCAGCTCCGGTTCCGAGGGAATCTGCTGATGGGGTTTGTAGGTGCGGTTGGCGATCTGTTCCCGCAGAATCTCCTTGAGTTGATGGTACAAAGGGATCACGCTGTCCTTGCTGACACTGCGCATGGCTGTTTACAACCCTCCTGAGGCGCCACATACACACATGGGCACATCCTGTTGTCTACTTGTGCGTACAAGTTGTATCTTCATTATTCGTGCCCCCCGCTTCAAGTCCTTCTTACCCAACGAATATTTTTCACACCTACTTTGCACCCACCTGCCTGGACAAAAAAAGCCACCCTGGGCTGTGTTGCCCAAGGTGGCACTTAGGTAAGCTACGCCGGTTCATGATCGCTGCAGGCCCGCAGCCCCTCCGGCGGGCCGGTAAGGGCCAGCCCCGTTTGGGGGTCAAAGATGTGCAGATGCTCCACTTGGGGCTCGATCCCCAAAACCTCCCCCCTCTCCACCGGGAAGGTGGCGGGCACCAAGACCCTCAAGGACTGGTCGCCGAAGCGGAAGTCCAAAAGCTTATCCCGGCCCAAAAACTCCACCAAAAACACCTTACCCCGCCAGGGGGCCCTGCCCCGCTCCCAGGTGATGGTGAGATGCTCTGGCCTGATGCCCAAGATCAGCTTCTGGCCGGGGCTCTTTTGCAGGCCTTTGGCCGCCAGGGGCGGCACGGGCAGGCGCAGGCTCCGGCCGCTGCGGAAGTAGCAGCGGCCCTCCTGGTACTCCAGCTCCCCTTGGAGCAAATTCATGGGGGGATCCCCTAAAAATGAGGCCACAAAGAGGTTGGCCGGCTGCTCCAAAAGCTCTTTGGGGGTTCCGTACTGCTGCAGAACTCCTGCCTTGAGCACCGCCACTTGGTCCGCCATGGTCACCGCCTCCACCTGGTCATGGGTGACCAGGATGGTGGTGATCCCCAGCTCCTGCTGGATGCGCTTGATCTCCGCCCTGGTCTCCAGGCGCAGCCGGGCATCCAGATTGCTCAAAGGCTCATCCAAAAGCAAAAGATCCGGCTTTTTCACCAAAGCCCGGCAGAGAGCCACCCGCTGCTGCTGTCCGCCTGACATCTGCCCTGGTTTCCGATCCAGGAGATCTCCGATCTGCACGACCTCCGCGATTTCCTCCACTCCTTTTTGGATCTCCGCCTTGGGCAGCTTCTTGAGTTTCAGGGGAAAGGCGATGTTCTCAAAGGCGGTCATGTGGGGGTACAGGGCGTAGCTTTGGAAGACCAGCCCCACATTGCGCAGCTGGGGCGGGATGCCGTTCACCTGAAGATCGTCGAAGTAGATTTCACCCTCCGTGGGTTTGTAGATCCCCGCCAGCATGAGCAGTATGGTGGTCTTACCGCAGCCGCTTGGGCCCAGGAGAGCTGTGACCTTCCCGTGGGGTATATCCAAACAAACGTTATTGACCGCGGTCACTGAGCCAAACCGCTTGGTGATGTTCTTTAGTCGGACATTGGCCACCTAGATCAGCCTCCTTTCCTTCCACCGATGCTCACCTGCATCAGGTACTTCTGGGTAAAGAGGAAAAAGAGCAGAACCGGCAGGATGTAAAAGAGTGCCGTGGCCGCCAGTAAGCCATAGTCCAGGAACTGGAAGTCGCCCACAATGGAGTTCACATAGCTGGAAAGGGTCCAGCTCTCTTTGTTCTGGAGAAAGGTGATCACAAAGATGTACTCTGACCAGCCATTTAAAAAGGAGAAAATGGCCAGCGCGGCAATACCCGGTTTCACCTGGGGCAGCACAATCTTCCACAGCGTCTTCAGCCTAGAAGCCCCGTCCACCAACCCCGCCATCTCCAGATCCCAGGGCACCCCGTCGAAAAAGCCCTTCATGATCCAAATCCCCAAAGGCAGCATCAGCCCCGTCTTGACCAGCAGCACCCCCACGATGCTGTTGAGCAGCCCCAGGCTCCTGAGTACATAGTACAAAGCGATGAGCAGTGTAATCCCCGGAAAAGAGTGGAGGATAAGGGTGGAAGCCAAAAGAAAACCCCGGGCCCTGAACTTGAGGCGGGCGATCACGTAAGCGGTGGGCGTGGCAATCAGGATCATCAGCACCGTCATGCCGCAGGCCAAAAGCAGAGTGTTCCAAGTGGTGCGCCAAAGATCAGGGTAGTACCTGCCTGGCAGTTCCCACAAAAAGCGGAAGTTCTTCAGGGTCCACCTCTGGGGAATGACCCCGTAGACGAGCTTGTCGCTGAAGGAGTTCAAAACCAACCAGCCGTAGCCGCAAAGGAGGGGCAGCGAAGCCAAGACCAAAAAGGCATAGATGCCCCAAGTGAGCAGACGCTCCCGGCGGCGCTCCCTCTTGGCGGCCCGGCCCAAGGCTGCTTGGCTGAGAGGCTCTTTAGCCATCTACATCACCTCAATCTTGGGCTCGCCCATCATCTCCCGGAAGCGGAAGATGCGCCAATATATAATGGAAGCAACTGCGCTGAAGAGCACCAGCACCATGGTGAGCGCGGTGGCGTAGCCGAAGTTGTAGGAGGCGTAGTAGCCGCCGAAGGCCTGGTTGTAGGCGTAGAGCGACCAGACCGTGGTCCGGTAAAAGGGTCCCCCGCCCGTCAGGATCAAAATGTACTCATAGGAAGTCAAAAGGGAAAGGGTTTGGTAGGCAGTGACAAAAAGCAGCTGCCAGCGCACGAGGGGCAGGGTAATGTGGCGCACCCGGCCCAGCCAGCCCGCCCCGTCCACCGCGGCGGCCCAGTTGTACTCCTGGGAAATGGAGGTGATGGCGGAGTAGAAAAGGATCATCCCAAAGGACGCTCCGATGATGCCGTTGGTGATGATGATTACCGCCTTGGGAAACTCGCTGAGCCAGCTGACGGGGCTGCGTCCGAAAAGATCCAAAAGGCCGTTCAAAAGCCCGTGGCGGGTGGGATCCAAGATCCAAAGCCAAATTACCCCGTAGACAATGGGCGGGGTGAAGCGGGGCAAAAGCCACAGCGCCCGGAAAAAGAGGCTCACCTTCTCACTGTGCCGTTCGGAGATATACGAGGTGGCCAGGGCTAGAAGCAAGCCGAAGCTGACGTTGAAAAGTAAAAGGGTGCCGAACACATACAAAACAGTATTCCAAAACACCCTGCTCAAAATGGTATCTTTAAAGATCTGCACGTAGTTCTTCCAGCCCGCGAACTCCCAGATCAAACGGTGGTTCATCTCCGTAAAGCTCATGGCCCCGGTGAGCAGACCCGGGACCAGGTAAAAGACGGCGGTGATCAGCAGGGCTGGAAGTAGGAGCAGGAAAATCAGAAAGCGGCTGCGCCTTGCCATCTCCTCACCTCACTTGGCGAAGCGAGGGACTGCCTAGAGTCCCCCGCCTGCTTCCCTGTTGCTTAGCGGACCAGCACATCTTCCCCGGCCACCTGCTGCATCCTCTGGACGATGAGCTCAACGCCCTCATCCGGCGTGAGCGCGCCCACCTCCACACCGCTGATGGCCTCGTGGAGCACAGTGGCGTAGTGTCCGGAGGCCGGATGCGCGGCCATGAAGATCTGCTGGGGCAGCAGCTCACTGGCTGCGGCGAGAAACTCACTTTCCACAAAGGGGGCAAAAGCGGTCTGGGACCTTCTGATGGCCAGTTTCGCCGCGGCCAGGGAATGCCTGGTGTTGAGATCCACATCAGAAGCGATGGTGATCAAAAGAAAAGCCAGGTCTTTCTTGTCACTGAGCTGGGTAACCATGTAAGCTACCGGATGGCCCAGCTGGTTGGGCCTGCCCGCTTCACTGCCCGCGGGGATCAAACTCCAGGTGAGGTTCTCCCAGAGCTCCCCTTCGGGGATGCCCAGATCCCGCTGCCACTCGGCCCAGTTCCACATGCCGCCGGTGATATTCACCCCGGCACTGCCCTCTTCCGCGGTGGCCCGATGCACCGCCGGCCAGGGCCAGGTGGTCATGCCGCTGGGCGTAATCTTGTACTTGTGCACGTTGTCTGCGAAAAACTCCAGGGTCTGCCGGAGAGCAGCCCGATCCACGATCAACTTGCCGCTTGCGGAGTCATAGTACTCACCGCCAAAGGCCACCACGAACTGGAAGAAATCCGGGCCCTCGGTGGGTCTGTGCAGCAGGCCGTAATCCACCAGGCCAGCTTCCTGCATGGCCTGGGCCAGCTCCTGCAGATCCGTTAGGAGAAACTCCTTGTTGGCCACCCTCTGGGGGAGGCTGGCAATCTCCTCTTCGCTCCAGCCTAAGGCCCGCAAGTGGTCTTTGCGGTAGTAGACCATGCGCACCTCAATATCCTGGGGCACTCCGTAGATCTGGCCGCCATAGGAGACCGCATCCCACAGGTGCGGATAGAAGTCTTGATAGGTTCCCTCCCAATACTGGGCAATGTAGTGATCTAGAGGTGCAATCCAGCCTGCTTCAGCCCACACGGGGATGTCCATGTGGCTGGAGAGGATGATATCCGGCATGATCGCGGGATCCCCCTCCTCAGCGGTGAGGATGATCCTGCGCCGGAAGCTGTCCCAAGAATCGGTCCAAAAATCCGCCTCCACTTCGACGCGCAGATCCGCCCCAGCCGCCTCCAAGATCTGGTTGAGGCGCTCCGCTGCGGCAATCAGGTTCTCTGCGCGGTGAAAGGCGGGTGTGTCGGGACCTACGGTCCAAGCCCTGATGGTAATTACCTCGTTCGCCGCAACCCCTACGTGCCACGCAACCAGGAAGGCGGCGACGAGCAGCAAAGCCAAAACAGCTCGTTTCATCGCCAGCAATACCTCCTTGAATTTGCATAACATCGGTCTTGCAGTGCGACCCGAGTCGTTGGAAAAGTGAGAACGCGTTCTCATTGTAAAATTATAGCCAGGGACCCTGTTATTGTCAAACAAGGTCAGACCAGCTACTAATACTCGGCCCATCCCTTCCCCAGATTGCCGCTGGATCAGCCGAGCGGGGACCAGTGCAGCACACGGGAAGCCCAGGGATGTCAGCCACCGCTTGGGCGGCCTGCCTTTTCTCTCCCCTCCGGGGCATTGGCAAAATTAGGAGGAATCCAAGGGCGTAAAGAAGAGTTTTGGGACGATTAGAAGTGGCTGCAAGGGGGTGGGTCTGGAAAAGCATTGCGGTTCCGGAACCTTAGTAGCTGGGAAGAGCGTTGAAACAAGGTGAGGAGAAAAGGAGGCGTGACAGATGAAGCGCGCTTTTTGGCTGCTGCTCCTCATTGGCGCTTTGCTCCTTGCCGGGTGCGCTGGCAGCGGATCTTACACCGCCAGCGGATACATCTTCGATGATGAAGGAAATCCCATCGAAGGGGTGGAGCTCGTCCTCAGCGGCGGTTCCAGCGGTACGATCACCACGGACGCACAGGGCTACTGGGAGACTGAGGCCAAGGGCACGGTCACCATCATACCCCGGAAGGAAGGCTATGCCTTTCAGCCCAAAGAGGCCGCGGTGACCAAACAAGAGCCTCAAGCTATCTTCACAGGTGTTACTGGGAAAATAATCGGCCGGGTCTCCATTGCAGGCGAGCCCCCCGGCCGAGAAGTGGTTGTGACCGTTGAATACGGCGAGTCGGGCACTGAGGAAATCCTCACAGATGAAAACGGCGAGTTTAAAATCCCCTTAGACAAGTACCCAGGGGAGGAAGTCTGGATCAGCACCTACGTTCCCGACAGCTTCACCAGCGAGGAGCAGGAGGAGTACGATCTGCTCCGTTGGGTCTACATCTACGTACCCCTAGAGCCAGCTTTTCTGCCGGATCTGGACCTGTACAGCTACGGTCTCAGACTAAAAAAGCCCACCGATGGAGAAGAGATTTCAGGTTTCCCGTACGAAGTGGAGATCAGCCCCTATGACCGAGAGGTGGATAACCTTCTGTACTACCTCTATTTCTACACCTTCGACGACACCTATCTTGGTAGCACTGATGACTTCACCGGAACAACCTTTTCTTTCGATGGCGAGCTCAGCGAGGGAACCGCAGAGCAAGATTTGGATTGGTACCTTGGGGCTGAATTCCAGCAGGATGGCTATTACCTCTTCGCCTACGCAGGTTGGGTCACGGTTTTCTACCGCCCCTAGGCAGATGGAATCCAAAAAGTAAACTATACTCTAGTGAGAGCCGGCCCCCTTCCGGCTCTCAGCTTTTTTGCCCATGGCGGCTTTTTCCCACGGTCTAAGGAAGCATCGCCAAGAATTCCTGGGTCAAGTAAGGGTCAAACTGGAGGCCCGCCTGGCGGGCGATTTCCGCCTTGGCTTCTTCCAGGCTTAAGGCGGCCCGGTAGGGCCTGTCGCTGGTCATGGCGTCAAAGGCATCGGCCAGGGCCACAATCCGGGAAGCGATGGGTATCTCTTCACCCTTCAGCCCCCGGGGATAGCCCTTGCCATCCCACCGTTCATGGTGGTGGAGCACGCCCACCGCCACATCCACAAGATCCGGTGAAGAGGCAACAATCCGGTGGCCGATCTCGCAGTGGCGCCGCATGGCCTCCCATTCCGCCTCGCTCAGGGGCCCGGGCTTATCCAGGATGCTTTCGGAGATGGCCAGCTTGCCGATGTCGTGGAGCAGGGCCACCAAAGATACGGTAACCACCTCGGCATCGGAGAGGCCCACCCGCTGCGCTAGGCTCACCGCCAGGCGCTGCAGGCTGCGGGCATGCTCTTCCGTTTCATGACTCTTTTCCGCCAGGGCCTGCTGCAAAGAGAGCACCAGCGCGCTGCGGCGGCTTTGGGCGCTGCTGATCTTCTGCTGGTACATCCTGGATTCCGCTTCCCGCAGCACATCGGCTAAAGTCTCTTCGGTGGTGGCTTTGGTGGCCGACCCCAAGGCAATGCTCAAGGCCGCGGCTCCGCTTTGGAGGCTCAGTTCATCGATGCGGGCACAGATCTGCTGCGCCTCCTCAGCATCAGTCCGGGCCAGAAGGAGCACAAACTCATCGCCGCCCCAGCGGATCACCAAATCCCCCGGCCTGGACACGGCCTGGAAAATCTCCGCGGCCTGCTGGAGGTACTCATCGCCCTTTTGGTGGCCCATGGAATCGTTGATGATCTTCAGCCCGTTGAGATCGCCAATCACCACGCTCAAAGGCAGGTTTTCTTCCCCTTCCCACCTGTCCTTTTGGGTCTCCAAGTAGCGGCGGTTGTGCAGCCCGGTGAGGAAATCCCGGTAGACCATTTCCCGCAGCCTGTTTTCCATCAGGCGCCTCTCGGTGATATCCTCAAACACGGTGACAAACCGCCCGGGCCTGGGGCTGTAGGCCCGCACGGAGTAGTACCTGCCCAGCTCCCGGCTGAAGTCTTCCAGTTCCGCAGGCTCTCCGGTGAGGGCCACCCGGCCGTAGGTTTCGATCCAAAACGGCTCGGTACCGGGTAGCACTTCCAAGACGGTGCGGCCGATGAGCTTGTCCGCGCTAAGGCCGGTGAGCTGCTCAAAGGCCCTGTTCACTTCCAAGAAGCGGTAATCCACCGGGCGCCCTTCTTCGTCGGTGATGATCTCATGGAGGGCGATGGCGTTGATGGAAGTTTCCACCAGGGTACGGAAGCGCTCTTCACTGCGGCGCAGCGCCTCCCTTTGGCGGTATTCCTCAGAGACATCCCGAAAGACGAGGATGGCCCCGTGGATGCGGCCTTCTGAATCCTTAACCGGAGCGGCGCTATCTGCGATCTGGTACTCCACCCCATCCCTGGAAAGCAAGCTGGTGTGGTTGGCCAGACCTGCGATCTGTCCTGTGGCCAGCACCTTGTCCACGGGGTCAGCCACGGGCAGCCGGGTTTGGGTGTTGATGGTGCGAAACACTTCCCCCAGCTTCTTCCCTACAGCACTGGTGCGGTCCCACCCGGTCAGCTTTTCCGCCTGGGGGTTGATCATGGTGACCACCCCTTGACCGTCGGTGGCGATTACCCCATCGCCGATGGACTCCAAAATCAGGCGCCAGTAGGCTCCCTCCCCCAAACCGCTCAGGGTGTTCACAGCAAAGGACAGCTCCAGGCGGGCCAAGTGCCCACCGGCAAGCTCCAGGAGCTGCATGTGCCGCTCATACCAGCGCAGGGTTTTCGGGTTGTACCAGGCATCGTGAATCACCTGTTCAGGATGGGCTAGAAGCTGTCCGGTACTCCGGCAGCCGCAGGCCTGGGCATGGGGGCTGCCCTCCCGGCAGCAGGCCTGCCCTTCTTGAAGCTCCAGCTCCTCCTGGGCCAGGCGATTGGCGTAGAGGATGCGCTTGGTGTGCAGCTCACAGAGGTGTACCATGCCCTGCATTTGTTCCAAAACATAGAAGAACAGACTATCCCGCTCGCCCCGGGAATTGATCATCTCCAGCACCGCCTCTCACGGACAAGCATCCCATTTTTCCTTATTTTACAAGCCCTGCGCCTTCTGCGCCAGATCTTTTCACGTGGGCCCCCACCAATTTTTGTTTGGCCCCTCTGACCTGGCCCTTTCCCCCTCTGCTCCTTTCTGAAACCCCTACTGAAACTTTGAAACTTTTTTGAAACCATGGAAGGAGTTTCAGGTTTCGTGGCGTAAAGTGTTAAATGGGTATGAAGGAAAGAACAATTCGGAGGTAAGCATATGGCAGCAGTTACCATCTATGACGTGGCCAGAAAAGCCGGCGTTTCACCCGCCACCGTTTCCCGAGTCTTCAACGACAGCACCTTGGTGAGCAAAACCACCCGGCAGCGGGTGCTCATGATCGCCCGGGAACTGGGCTACACACCGCTCAAGGAGAGGGCAGACAATGGACGCAAAGCTGTGGCCGTGTTCGTCTCCAGCGTGCTCAACCCCACCCTGGCTCAGATGATCAAAGGCGTACAGTCCGTCTTAAGGGTGCACGACCTGCCCATGATCGTCTTCGACAGCGACGGGGGTGTGTCCGATGAGATCAAGTTCCTGGGCCAGCTGAGCAGCTACCCCGTGGCCGGCCTGGTGCTCAGTTCGCCCCACATCTCCAGTGAATACCTGATGGCCGTACGGGAGTTGGGCATCCCCTACGTTCTGGCCTACGGGTATTCCACCGAACCGGATGTGCCCTGCGTGTACATCAACAACCTGGAGGCCAGCTTCCAGGTGATGCAGGAACTCTTTGCCCTGGGCCATGAGGATATCGCGGTGATCACCGGCCCCGAGGGGGATCTGACCATCAGCCGCCAGCGCCTCCAGGGGGTGCGCCTGGCCTATCTAGCTGCCCAGCGGCAGTTGGATGAAGCCCGGATCATCGAAGGCGACTACTCGGTGGAATCGGGTTACCAAGCAGCTGCCAGTCTGGTGGCCAGCGGGCGGCCGCTGCCCACCGCCATCTATGCCTTCAGCGACCTGATGGCCATCGGCGCCCTGCAGGCCCTGCAGGAAGCGGGCCTGCGGGTGCCGGAGGACATTTCCGTCTGCGGCTTTGACGACATCGAGCTGGCCAGCCTGGTGAGCCCCCGCCTGGCCACGCTGGCCCAACCCAGTTTCCAGGTGGGCCAGGAAAGCGCCCAGATCCTCCTGGAGCAGATGGAACGGGGTGAAGTTCGCCAACCCAAGCGCGAGCTGCCCTACCAGTTCGTGAGGGGTCAATCCGTTCAGGACCTGGGAAAACGGCCCAGGGCAGCGGAAGGAGGGATGAACAGGGGTTAACTAAGGAGGGGTAACCAGAAATCAACAACCTTGAGAGGGAGGAAAAAGCGTATGAAACTGTCCCGTTCGTTTTCGGTTCTCCTGCTGCTGAGCGCGTTAGTGTTTCTGGCCGGCGCGTCCGCAGCCCAAACGTTGAACTTCGCCAGCACGCAGTTCAGGCCCATTGAGGAACAGCAGTTTTTCCGCGAGCAGGTGCTGGCCCCCTTTGTGGCCGAGACAGGCATCCAGGTGAACATGATCGCGGAAGAATACGCGCCCTTCTTCAGCCGGCTGCAGGCGGAGGCCAGAACCGGCCGCTTCGAGACGGATGTGTTCGGCACCCTGCACGGTGATTTCCCCGCCCTGCTGGCGGAGGGAATTCCCATGGAACTGCCGGATCCCCAGAGCCTGCCCGGGCGCACCTTCATCGGTATTGCTCTCTACTCATGTTGCACACACCCTCAGCGGTTTGCGATCATTTCTGCATAGAAAAGGGAAATCCTGCCTAAACATGGAAACCTTGGTTTGGCGTCAATACGCAAGCACCTCCGCATCCCCGCGGAGGTATCTTCCCACGCAAGACCTACAGCTCACCCCGGTTTGCCTGAGCGATGAAGTCCTCTAAGGTCAGAATAGACACATAGTATTCATATGCTAGATACTTCTTCATTCCCCCGCCTACGTACCAATCCCGCAGAGTCCAGCCGGAACCACCAAGCACTATGTATGCTCGAGCATATTTGCCGTACGATTCTGCCACGGCTTTCATGAGGCAGATCACCTCGTAGGGCACCTTCTGCTCTGCCGTTCCGGAAACCTGCTGCCACTTAAGGGATAGGAGAACCGCCCTTTGGCCTTTCTTGGCCACCACATCCACGATGTGTCTGCTTCCATTGGGCCTTTCACCTATTGATACCTGCTTCGCGTAACTGTAACCACCAAGGTCTAGAGAGGGCAGAATCATGGCTTCGAGCATCCGCCCAGTCGTCGTGCCCCTCACTGCATCCTCTCCCTACTAGATGTTACGCGTAGCCAAAACCTCTAGTGCGGGAGTCCTATCGCCATCGCACGATATCATCCTTGGACCCTTTAAGAAGTGGAGATCAAACCCTAGTCTGCGATAGAGCTCCACAATCCTTTCGGTTGCTTGATTGGACAGCACAACCGGCCCCTTGTGTTGGGCCAGCCATTCCGCTAATCTCACTTGATCTTCCCACCGAAAATCATCTTTGGCATACTTGGTAAACTCAACATCGTACGGCGGGTCAGCATAGACGAAGTCATCATCTGACAGGTTCAGAGCCTCGAAATCCATGCAGGTGAACTCCCATTGGCTGAAGGCCCCCTCATACTCCGCAAAGTCCCGCGCATAGTTGATGGTCTTGTAGCGGCCGAAAGGAACGTTAAACTGACCGCTCTTGTTGAAGCGGCACAAACCATTATAGCCAGTTCTGTTCAGATAATAGAACAGCTGTGCAGCCTCGGTGGTATCCTGTCCCCCGTTCTTAATCAGGGCGTTGAACCTCGCGCGATGGCTGTAATACAGCTCCCTATCATTCTCCATCGGGATCGTCACTACGAGGCCCTGCTTCACCTGGTTGTAAAAGTTGATCAAGTGGGGATTAATGTCATTGGCCCAAGCCCTACTCGGAGCCAGCGCCAGCGTTATGGCGAGTCCACCACAGAAAGGTTCAACCAAGCGGCGATCTTGGAAACGCATCCAGATCGGTCGGATATGTGGAACCAACCACCGCTTCCCACCTGCCCATTTCAAAATGGGTTTCAACCCTCTTTGCCACTCAAGGTCGATCTTACATTGAACAGCCATGGCAACGACTCCTTTGCTTTCCCTTATTCTTCACTTCGTCCTATATTTCCTTTATGAAAAACCGTGGCAACAGCCCGGTCAGCAGCCCCAACAAAAAGCCTCCGCGAGGTTGCGGAGGTCTTCGCTTTTCTTGCAGATGCCAGTACCTTTCCCGCCTTAGAGGCGAGCGAGTTCTTCCGCTATTTCCCCCACCGTCTTGCCGCTTGTGTTGATCTTGATCGTGTTTAGCTGATCGTAAAGCGGCATTCTGGCGAGACTTCTCTCCAGAACATCCGGCTCTCTTCTGCCGGCGGCAATACCTCTGCTCAGGCGTTCCCTGAGTTCGTCTGCGGCGCAGAGCAAAGAAATCGCCTTGATTTCGCAGTTGGTCGTTTCCAGATTGCGCAGGATCCCATCGATGATGGACTGTTCGTGCATCACCCAGCAGAAGATGATGTGCTCGTAGGCGGAGCAGCGGATGAACTGGTTCAGCAAAAAGCAGATATTTTCCAGCACCATTTTTTGGGTCTCTGCGGTGACCTGAAAGGGGTTGGCGTCCCAACACCAGTCACCATCAAGAAAAACGCTTCTGGAGAGTTTGCGCTTAAGTTCTTGGCCCACCGCCGTTTTGCCCACACCCATGGGGCCGCCGATCAAGTACAGTTTCTTCATCTAGTAACACCCGCTCTTCTGCTACAGATCCCCAACCAGCTCTAAAAGCTCGCCGTGGATTAAGCCGTTGGTGGCCAGAACCTCCCGGGCGAAGGGATCGAACTTTTGACCGCCGATCAAGGAAAGCCTTCCCCCTGCTTCCAGGACCATGAGCGCCCCTGCGGCGATATCCCAGACGTTGATGCCCCTTTCCCAATAGCCATCCAGCCGGCCGCAGGCCACGTTGCAGAGGTCTAAAGCAGCTGAACCGAGGCGCAGCACCCCCTGGGAAGCTTTGGTGGCCCTGGCAAACTGGGCCATGTTATCATCGGGCCGGGTAGCCACATCGTAGGCGAACCCTGTCACCAGGAGGCTCTCCTGGACCCGCTTTGTCTGGGAAACCCGGACCTTCGTTCCGTTGCGGTAGGCACCTTGACCCCGCACGGCACTGAACAGCTCACCGGAGAGGGGATTGTGCACAACGCCTAAAGCCAGCTCGCCGTCGCGAATTAGGGCAATGGATACGGAAAAATAGGGATAGCCGTGGGCGTAGTTGGTGGTGCCGTCCAGGGGATCAACCACCCACAGGCTCCTCCTCTGGGCAGAGCTCGTCAGGCCCTGCTCCTCCGAGAGGATGGCGGTATCTGGGAAGTGTTCCTGCAGCTTCCGTACGATGAATTCATCAGATAAACGATCGGCATCGGTGATCAGATCCACCGCTCCCTTTTTCTCGATGGAGAACCCTTCCTCCAGTTTGGCCAGGAGGATCTTCCCCGCGCCAACCGCGATCGCTTCCACTTTGGCAATATCCAACTTAACTGCCTCCTCACGTTCGTCTTTGTGCCGATAGATCTTCTTCGACAAAGCCCTTGATCTCCTGCTTCGACATCTCCACCATCCCCGCCTGCAGCTCGTTTCCTTCTAGGAGGCGGATGTCTGTTAAAAGAAAACCTCCGCCGAGAAGCGAAGGTTTGGCCTGAGGCTTTCCTTATTCTCTCTCCCGCTTTCCCCGCCAGAGGGATTTCACCACTTCATCCAGCAGCCCCAGATCCCAAAGCAGCATGCTGGCATTGTACTTGTTCCGGATATCCTTGGAAACCAAAAACGCCCGGCGGGCCTGCCTGTAATCCAGGCCGATCTCCCGGGGTGAAACCGGGGCGCCGATGGTCTCGAGATAACCTCGGAGCACATCCACGGTGGGCAGCTCCTGGGCGATGATGCTTCGGATCTGGTCCCAGTGGGCGGTAATTCTCTTCAGCCGCCTTTTGTGCCCTTCCCTGCTGTATTTTTGCTCCTTCTCCTCCAGCTCCACCAAGCGCTCACCGCTTTTTCCTAAAAAGCAGCGGACAAAGGCGTGCCAGACCTCCAGGTCGAAGCCCTCCACATAATTCAGGGCCCGCTCCTCATCTGGGGTTAGCCCCTTGATGATCTCGTAAATCTCCGCGGCCAACACCGTGCCGATGCCGCACTGGAGGCCGTGGAAGTCCTGGGGAGTGCCGAATTCCAGATGGCGCATCTCCCAGACGTGGGAAAAATAGTGTTCCACACCGGAGGCGGGCCGGGTGATCCCGGCAAAGCTCATGGCCAGGCCCGAAAGGAGCAGGCTCTCCAAAAGGGTCTTGACCGCTTCCCTATCTCCTTTGGCCAGCTGCTCCACCTGGGAAACGCTGCTGCGCACCGCTAGGCGCACTAATTCCGCGATCTCCGGGCAGTAGTATTCCCCTGTCACCAGATGGGAGATCCTCCACTCCAAAATGCTGACATACTTGGCCAGAATATCTCCAAAACCCGCCTGCAAAAGCCGCTTAGGTGCCTGTGCTAAAACGTCCAGATCGGCGATGAGGGCATGCGGCGTCACGCTGGGCACCGATTCTTTGATACCCCGCATCACCATGGAGGAAGTGCTGGAGATAAAGCCGTCCATGGAAGGGGCGGTGGCCGCGCAGATGTAGCCTACGCCCAGCACCTTAGCGGTCAGCTTGCCGATGTCATTGATGGTGCCGCTCCCCACCCCCAGGATCAGATCGCTTTCGGGGGTGAAGTGCTCCAGAACCTGCGCCAGAGCGCCGTCGGTGGCCTGGACGTGCTCCTCTTGGAAGATGAAGGAGCTGTGGGGGACCCCAGCCGCCTCCAAGAGCACCGCCACCCGCCTAGCCGCCGCGGAATAGGTGTTGGGGTCCGCGAGGAGAAAGACCCTGCTGCCCCCTGCGCTCCGGACAACCCTGGGGATCTCCTGCAGCGCCCCGGGTTTGATCACCAGCTCCCGCACCTCCGTGCGGTGGATCTTCCCGCAGGGGCAGGCAAAGCCTTCCGCGTTCAAAAGCCCATGGATATTCTGGCTTGCCAGTTCCACAATGCCCACGTTTTCCTCCCCTTCCTCAGCGGTACTTCTAACCATGAGAAGAAGCCACCGGTCCCACTCGGAGCCAGTGGCCTCTAGGCTTCACTCTACCCTGTCCAGATCCCGGCTGGCGATGAGGTTCACCCCTAAGTCCAGGAAGTTTTCCACCACAACATCGCCCATTTTCACCGGGGCCTCCACCACCAGGTCCGCGGTGGCCAGCATGGCCTCCCGCAGCTTCCCCTTGGGGATGGGCTGGTCGGTGCGCACAGGGAGCAGCGGATGCACGCCCCCTTTGATCTTCACTGTGGTGGTGAGGGTGCGCTCAGGGGCGGTGTGTTCCTTGGTGGCATAGGTTTTACCCCGGGCGCATTTGTTGCCTGTGAGGGATAGGATTTCGCCGTTTTCACCGATTTCCAAAACCACTTCGCAGCTCAAGGGACAGACGGTGCATGTTATGCGCTTAAGCATCTACGCCAGCCTCCTTCCCGGACACGATCCGCACCCGCAGAGTGTCGCCCTCCAGCTTGCTCAGCTGCTCTACACTCAAGGTGATATCCAGCATTTCGCTGGGCCGCACAAAGGGTTTTTTCACCCGGCGCAGCCCGCCCAGATCCAGATAGACATCGGCTTCGGGCCGCTGCACCCGCATAAAGAACTCCACCGGCCGCTCCAGGGAAATCTCGTGGGGCACCACGTAGCGGATGTTTTCCCCCGCTTCTACCTTTATGCGTCTTGGGGGCGCGGGCAGCTTGTCCAGGGCATACTGGGCAGCAAAGGCACCGGCCCGCTCCGCTTCTTTGGAGACATTGTCCACCAGATCGTGCACATGGAGCACATTGCCGCAAGCGAAGACCCCCGGGATGCTGGTCATCAAGGTGTCATCCACCTTAGGGCCGTTGGTGACCGGATCCAGCTCCACACCTGCTCCGCTGGAAAGCTCGTTTTCTGGAATCAAGCCCACGGAAAGCAGCAGGGTGTCGCACTCAATTTTCTGCTCCGTGCCGGGAATGGGACGCCAGTTTTCATCCACCTTGGCAATGGTCACGGCCTCCAGGCGATCATCGCCGTGGATTTCGGTGACGGTGGACTCCAGGTGGAGGGGTATATCAAAATCCTCCAGGCACTGGACCACGTTGCGGGCTAGACCAGCCGCGTAGGGCAGGATCTCCACCACAGCCTCCACCTTCGCCCCCTCCAGGGTGAGGCGGCGGGCCATGATCAAACCGATATCCCCGGAGCCCAGGATCACAGCCTTCCGGCCGGGAATGTAGCCATCGATGTTCATATAGCGCTGGGCGGTTCCAGCAGAAAAGATGCCCGCGGGGCGCTTGCCGGGAATGCGCAGGGCGCCCCTGGTCCGCTCCCGGCAGCCCATGGCCAGCACGATGGCTTTGGCGCTGATCTCCAGCATCCCTTCCCGGCTGTTCACCGCGTAGATGGTCCGATCTTTGGTCACTTCCAGGACCATGGTTTCCAGAAGCACTTTGATATCCGTATCCTTCAGTTCATTAATGAAGCGCTGGGCGTATTCGGGCCCTGTGAGCTCCGCCTTAAAGCGGTGCAGGCCAAATCCGTGGTGGATGCACTGCTGCAGGATGCCCCCCAGCTCATGATTGCGCTCAATGATCAAAACTTCCGCCGCACCCTGGTCATGGGCGGCCAAAGCTGCGGCTAAACCCGCCGGCCCTCCGCCGATGATGGCGACATCAACTTCCAGTTTCCTCATTTAGGACACCCCTTTCCCAAGCAGTTCTTTGGCTTCGTACTTAACCTGCTCAGAACCTGCGCCGCGCTTGGAAACCTGCTTCGCGGGGATGCCCAGTTCTCGGCTGAGGATCTCCATGATCACGGGCTGGCAGAATCCGCTCTGGCAGCGGCCGGCACCGGCCCTGGTTCTGAACTTCACACCATCGAGGGTGCGGGCCCCCCTCCTGATGGCATCCACGATCTCTGCTTCAGTCACTGTTTCGCAGCGGCAGACCATGCGCCCGTAGGCGGGATTCTGCCTGATCAGCTCATCCTGCTCTTTGCGGGAAAGCTGCCTGAAGCGCACCACACCTTCCCGGCGGGGCTGGAAGTTCTCCTTGGGGGTGAGCTTAAAGCCCTGCTCTTCCAGCATCTTGGGAACGTCGGCCGCGATGGCCGGAGCTGCAGTGAGCCCTGGCGATTCGATCCCCGCCAGATGCAGAAGGCCAGGAACGTTAGGGGAGAACTCGATGATGAAATCGCCCCGGTCGCTCGCGGCCCTGAGCCCGGCGAACTGGGTGATCACCTTCCTGGGATCGAGCCCAGGCACCAGGCGGCGGGTTTCGCTGAAGATCCGCTCAAAGCCGGAGTAGGTGGTGCCCAGATCGTCCTTTGCCGGGACATTATCGCTGGTGGGGCCGATCATGATGTTGCCATCCGCGGTGTGGATGACCAAGATGCCCTTGCTGATTTTGCTGGCGGGTACGGGGAAAATGATGCTGTTCACCAAGCCCGCAAGCTCCAAATCAAAGAGGTATTCCTCCCCCTTCCGGGGCAGGATGCGGAAATAATCGTCCCCGAACATGCGGGCGATCTCATCGGCAAAAAGACCCGCGGCGTTGATCACCACATCCGCTTCGATGATGTGGGTGGGCGTTTCCAGGTACTTCTTCTCCCCCTCCACCCAGGCACCGATTACGGGGCTTTCGGTCATCAGCTCAGCGCCGTTGGCCACCGCATTTTCCATGGCCGCCGCGGCCAGCTCAAAGGGCATGACCGCTCCGCCCTCGGGGGCAAAGACCGAACCCACAACGTCCTCGCTGAGGTTGGGCTCCTGGGCCAGCACCTCTTCCCGGCTCAACAGGCGCACCGGCACGCCCCGCTCCAGGCCCCGCTGGTAGTACATGTGCACCATGTCCATTTCCTCTTCAGCCAGGGCTACCACCAGGATCCCGGTCTGTTTGAAGCTCACATCCAGCTCTTCACAGAGCCTGGGGAACATCTGGTTGCCCGGGAAACAGTATTTGGCCTTGAGCGTACCCGGGTCTTCATGGATGCCGGCATGCACGATGCCGCTGTTGGCCTTGGTGGTACCCCAGCCCACTTCCGCCTCCTTTTCCAAAAGGAGCACATCCAGCTGGTAGCGGCTGAGCTCCCGGGCTGTTAAGGTACCGATGATGCCGCCGCCCACGATGGCGACCTGTACCGCTTTTTTGGTTTTTGCCTCGCGCTTCATCTGCTAACCTCCACCTATCTTTTTCTGTTGATCCCGCTTGTCCAAGACCTGCCCTCCCGCCCCAGCCTTGGGCGGGGGCGGGACTGGCATAGAGCTTTTAGAAGGGCCTGTTTAGCTGCAGAACCTGTTCTGCAGTCTGGGCATCGGTGATGATGTTGTCAATGCAGCCGGAGCGGAGGGCCGCGGAAATGGCCTGGGCTTTTTTCAAGCCCCCGGTCACAGCAAAGACATTGTCAATCTCCTTGAGCACCTCCAGATCTGTGGTGAGCACCCTTTGGTTCACATCCACCTCCACCAGCTGGCCGTTTTTGTCGATGAAGTTGCCCAAAATGTCGGCAACAGCTCCCGCTTTGAGCAGGCTGTCCACATCTGCCGCGCTCAAGGGGCCCATCCTGGCCAGGGTACAGTCCGCGGAGACCTCACCCACACCCACAATGGCCACGGAAGCCCGGCGGATCAGATCCTGCACCGCCTGGATGTGCCTGAGGCGCAGGATGGCATCCCGATCCTCGGCGCTTTCCACAAACATGGGTGCCATGTAGCTGTAGCACACCGCATCAAGGGCATCGGCCACCTGGAGGGCCACTTCGTAGGAGTTGTTCCCCGCGCTTTTGATCAGCCCGCCCAGCAGAGAAACCACCGTGACGTTATCGTGGCTTTTGCGCAGAAGATGCCGGGCCACCTCCGCCAGCGTGGTACCCCAGCCCACACCCACGATGGTGCCGCTGGCCACGGCGCGGCCCACCAGGCGCGCGGCAATGGTGCCCAAGTTCCTCCTGAGCACCTCATAGTCGGGGGAGGTGGGGATCACCCAGGCACTTTTCAAGCCGAAGACCGACTCCAGCTGGGAGCCTAGACTCTGGCAGTACATCAGGGGATGGTTGATCACAATGTGCACCAAGCCTTCCTGCAGGCACTTCTGCAGGGTGCGGTGGACCATGAGCCTGGTGAGGCCCAGGCGGTCGGCGATCTCCGATTGGGTGAGGTTTTCCATGTAGTAGAGCCAGGCGATATGCACCTTTTCGTAGAGTTCCAGATCTTGTTCCATATCTCTCAACTCCCTCGACTCTGCCCGGCGGAGCCCCATAGGCAGCCCTGCCCGGAAGAGTTGGTGAATAATTTTACATATTCTTAAGCTTTGCAGCCGCAAAACCCTTGTAATTATGTTCGACCATTGAAACTAATATCAGACGGCCTGCGCTGCAAAATTACAAAAACCAAGCACTCCCTAGGTTGACTTCTGCAGCCTAGAACCCTATAATACTACTGTGCTGTTGGCTTATTTAAGCCTTCCTGCCTTAATTATGGCATGCCCGGACGGTACTGTAAAGACCTAAATTGTCTGCACGGAGGGAAGAAGTTGAACAGATTGCGCAATATTGACACCTATCTTTTGGATCTAGACGGAACTTTTTATCTAGGGGATACCCTTTATCCCTGGTCCCTTCCTTTTGTAAACACGATGAAAAACCTAGGCAAACGTTTTGTTTTCGTAACCAACAACTCTTCACAGAACGCAAAACACTACCTCCACAAAATCCGGAACATGGGCGTAGACATCACTGAAGACCAGGTCTTCACCTCCGGGCAGGCCACCATCTATTACCTCAAAAAACACAACTACCCCCGCAAGCTGTACTTGGTGGGCACCCCCGCCTTGGAAGAGGAATTCCAGGAGGCGGGCTTTATCCTCACGGATCGCGATCCACAGACCGTTGTTCTAGGTTTTGATCTCACCTTGACCTACGAAAAGCTGAAGACCGCCTGCAGCCTGATCCGGGAGGGCGTCCCCTTTATTGCCACCCATCCCGATTTCAACTGCCCAACCCCCGAGGGGCCCATCCCCGACTGCGGCGCCATGATCGCCCTGATCACCGCTTCCACGGGCGTTAAGCCTAAGATCATCGGGAAGCCCTACCCGGAGATGATCGAGGCCCTGAGGGCCAAGTACGGGCTGGAAGATCCGGGGAAGATTGCCATGGTGGGCGACAGGCTCTACACAGACATGGCCATGGCCAAGGCCGCGGGGATCGTGGGCATCCTGGTTCTCAGCGGCGAAACCCAGCTGAAAGATTTGGAGCACTCCCAGGTGCAGCCGGATCTGGTACTGGAAAACCTGGGGGAGATCGTGGAAGCGCTCAGCTAAAGGGAACAGACGAGGAAAGGGGCTGTGCCCCGGTGAACGGCAAGGTTCACCGGGCCAGCCCCTTTGTTTGTCTTGGTTAGGCCGCAGCCAAGCGGTAGTACACCCGGGTTGTGGCCCGGTAGACCAAGGTGTAAAGCAGGGCAAAGGCGGCAAAGGTTAAGGCGGTGCAGAGGGCAAAGAGACTGCGGTTGCTCAAATTCAGCACCACAAGGAGCTTCGTAATCATGGGGAAGGCAAAGGCCACATGCACTCCAGCCGCCGCCAGGGGCAGGAAAAAGACGGAGAGCACCTGGCTTTTGATGGAGCTGCGCACCTCAAGGCTGGACATGCCCACCTGCCTTAAGATCAGGTAGCGCCTTCGGTCCTCGAATCCTTCTGTGATCTGCTTGTAGTAGATGATCAAAACCGTCCCCATAACAAACAAGGTTCCCAGGAAAGCGCCGAGGAAGAACAGGCCTCCATAGAGCACGTGGAATTCCCCCCGGGCCTCGTCCCGGGACTCCACCCACACCGGGGCAGCCTCCTGCCGGGGCAGGGCCCGGGCCAGGTCGTGGTAGAAGGCCACCGCCCCCTCCCGGGAGGTGTTCAGGTCAAAGCCCAGGGTGTAGGTGGGCAGGGCGCCCCGCCAGGGCAGCGCGGGGTGCTGGGCCAACTCTTCCATCACGCCCAGATCCCGGACCACGAGATAATAGGCTCCGAAGGCCTCCGTGGTGCTCAGGCCGTTGCCGGGCAGGCTGGTTAGCGTCCCTTTGACCACAAAGGTCCGGTCCAGAAGCTGCACCGTGGCATGCTCGTAGGGCTGGCGGTTGTAGAAGACTAGGACTTCGTTTTCCTCCAGAGAAACCGGTTCGGCCACCAGGCGGTTGTAATCCTCCAATGGAGTTAGCTGCAAACTGGCCATACTCCCGGCGAAGCCGGACAATAGCTCCCGGTCAGTGGAAAATGTGTCCCCCACTCTGAACACCGGGAAGCTCAAGAAGCGGTACTCCACCCGATCCACCGCCTCCAGACCGTGCCGCTCCAGGGTGGCGGCAACCGCCGACTGCACCGGTGCCATGACCTCCGAATCATAGCTGTCCAGCCGCAGCACGATCTGCCGGGGATAGCGGGTGCGCAGCACATCCTCAAGCCCCACATAGAGGGAGACGGTGGTGGAGAGGGTCACCAGCACCATGGTGGAGAGGATGCAGATGTTGGCCAGGCCCACCCCGTTTTGCTTCATGCGGTAGAGCATCCCGGACACCGCCAGAAAAGGCTTGGATCGGTAGTAAAAGCGCTTGCTGCGCCTAAGCAGCTTGAGCAGCGCGATGCTCCCTGTGGTAAAGAGCAGATAAGTCCCGGCGATGACCAAGAGCACCGCCACGAAGAAATAGACCAGGGCATCCAGGGGATGGTCGATGGCCAGGGCGAGGAAGTATCCTGCGCCGAGGCTGGCCAGTCCCAGCAGGGCCAAGAACCAGCGGGCTTTGGGCTCCCGCTCCCCCACCGCCTCGGCCTGGAGCAGCTCCCTGGGATTGGCCCGGCCCACCTGGCGCACCCCGTAGGCCAAAAGCACCAGGAACAGGGTACCAAAGAGCTTGAGGGTGGTTAACACTGCTGCTTCAGGTACCTCAAAACCGATGACCACCGGAAAGTCGAGAATCCTCAAAAGCACCAAGAGGAGGATTTTAGATAGGAGAATACCCCCGCCCAGCCCCACGGCGAGGCTGAAGGCCGCCGTGAGGAGGGTTTCCCAAACCAAGATCCTGGCGATATGGCGCTTTTCCAGGCCCAGGACGTTGAACAACCCCAGTTCCTTTTTCCGTCTGCGGATTAAGAAACTGTTGGTGTAGAACAAAAAGATCACGGCAAAGAGCCCCACCACAACCGTTCCGAAGGTGAAGAGCAGCTTGAGGGTGCTGGCTCCAAACATGCCGCTGAGCCCAGAGTTGGCGGCCAAAAACATGATCAGGTAGAACATGCTCACCATCACGGTGCAGGCCCCAAGATACGGCCCGTAAACTTGGAAGTGCCGCCTGATGCTGCTTACAGCCAGTTTGGGGTAGAACCGTTTAGGCATTTGCCTCACCCCCCGCCGCGAGCAGCGTCAGGGTATCGGCGATCCGCTCGTACATCTCCGCCGCGGAAAGGGAACCCCGGTAGAGCTGGTGGAAGATCTCCCCGTCTTTAATGAAGAGCACCCGCTGGGCGTGGCTGGCGGCCTTGACGCTGTGGGTAACCATGAGGATGGTCTGACCTGCGGCATTGATCTCGCCAAAGAGGCGCAGCAGCTCCTCGCTGGTTTTGGAATCCAAAGCTCCAGTGGGCTCATCCGCCAGAACCAGCTGGGGATAGGTGATCAGAGCCCGGGCAATGGCTGCCCGCTGCTGCTCCCCTCCGGAGACCTCGTAAGGGAACTTGGCCAAAATCTTGCTGATCCCCAGTTTGCGGGCTAAAGGAACCAGGCGCCGCTCCATCTCCACATAGCTTTCCCCGGCCAAAACCAAGGGCAGCAGGATGTTATCCTTCAGGGAAAACGTCTCCAGGAGGTTAAAGTCCTGGAAGACGAAGCCCAAGTTGGTGCGGCGGAAGGCGGCCAGCTCCTCTTCCTTGAGCCCGCTGAGCCTTTTGCCGTTGAGGATCACTTCGCCGCTGGTGGGGCGATCCAAGGCGGCCAGGATATTGAGGAGGGTGGTTTTTCCCGCCCCCGACTCACCCATGATCGCGGCGTACTCCCCCTTTTCCACGGCAAAGGACACGCTGCGCAGCGCTTCCACCTGCGCGCCGCCGAAGCGGGTGGTGTAGACCTTGCGTAGGTTTTTGACCTCTAGTAAGTACATGTTCCAACCTCCCTTGCGACTACATCTGGTCACTGTAAGTATAGTAAGGCGGAGAAATGCCCTGCCATGCCTTTGGCTTACATTTCCCCGCCCATTCTTACATCCTTGTAAGGGAGGTACCCAAGAACTCTAACCAGCAGGCGCGCCGGGCAAAAGGGTTGCCAGCGCAGGAGATTTGGGGTATGATATACACAAATACTCCCTGCTGTTCCCAGGGGACAGCAGGCTAAAATTCGAGAGAGGCCGCGCTTATCGACGATAAGGGCGGTCGTCTCATTAGTACTGGAGCTTGCTGAGGACTCCCTCCGTTATTTCCATCCGTTCATCCACCAGATTCCACAGCTCACTGTGGTACGTGTTCTGGGGGCCGTGAATCAGCTGGGTGATCAGCGCTTGACTTTGGGCCATTTCCACCGCGGGGATGAAGTCGCTGTCCCCGGTAACGAGGGCTATGCACTGCACCACGCTGCGGGATGTGAGGTTGGCGATATCCAGCCCCATGCGCAGATCAACTCCCTTTTGGCTAAAGACTGGACAGCCCTTTTCATCGGTGCCCCGGTAAACCAGTCTGCCCAGCTGTACCTTGAACCGGGGAATGGCACTCAAACTGTTGAAAAACCGCTGCTTGCCCGATACAAAGTCCCTTTCTTCCTCTGTCGGATTGGCACTTTGATAGGGCAGGCAGTCGTAGTAGTAGGCCCGGAACAGCCTCTCCTGCGGGACGATCCAGTTTAGGAGCTTTTCATAGCGAATCCTGGGACTGCCGAACATCTTCAAAACGCTGCTTAAGTACGCTCCATCGATAAAGACCGCTGTTTTCACAAAATCCTCCTTCCACTTGGCGACAAGGATCAAAAACCAGCGTCAGCCGTCCCTCTAATCATATCCGCTTCTGGAGCAGCAATCAACTCATGAACGGGTGGCATGGGCAGCTCCCTTGTGGAAAACCCTCAGTCCAAAAAGCGCTGGGGCAAGGTGAGGCCGATTTTCACCCGCGTCCCTTCGCCCACTTGGGACTCCACCGTGACCGGATGGGAGAGCTTATCCAAGATCCGCTTACAGAGGTAAAGGCCGATGCCGGTGGAATGCCGCTGGGTGCGGCCGGTGAGGCCTGTGTAGCCCTTTTCGAAGATGCGGGGAAGATCTTCCGGGGGAATCCCCATCCCCGTATCGGCCACAACCAGGGTGGGAGGCTCGCCTTCCTCCAGGTAAATGGCGATCCGCCCCTTTTGGGTGTACTTCAGGGCATTGGCCAGAAGCTGCTCCAGGACAAAGCCCAGCCACTTACCGTCGGTGAGCACCTCCAAATCTACCCCGTCGTAATCCAGGGCGATGCGCTTTTGGATAAAGAGGGGCGCATAGCGGCGCACCGCCTGGCGGATGATGGCATCTAGGCTGCTGGGGCGGATCACCAGATCCGCCGAGGGGCTCTCCACCCGCAAATACTGCAGGACCATCTCCACATAGCGCTCGATCTTAAAAAGCTCCAGCTCCAGCTGGCTGGCCTCCTCTCCGCCGGCCCCGGTCTGCAAAAGCAGCCTGGCCGCGGCGATGGGCGTTTTCACCTGGTGGACCCAGAGCGTATAGTATTCCTCCAGCTCCTGCTGGGCTTGGCGGGCCTCCTGCCGGATCCGTTCCCGATCTTGGAAAAGCTCGGCCACAAGCTCCTGGTAATCCCGTTCCAAAAGGTCCCAGGGCGGAGGCAGCTCCTCCAAGAGGGTGCCCGCGCTTTGCCGCAGCTGCTCCAGGGCGCGGTGGCGGCGCAGGAAGCGCCGAAAATCCAGACCGGCATAAACAAGGCCCAGGACCCCGACCAAAAGCCCGGCGTAAAGCACCGGCTCCAGGGGCACCCGGTAGAGGAAGAAGATAAGCAGAAAGAGGCAAAAAGCCCCGGCGAAAAACGCCAGATCCCGACCCCGCCTGCGGAGATACTCCTTGCTGATGGTGAAAACGCTGATCCTCTCCACTTTACTCCACCATATACCCCATGGATTTCTTGGTCACGATCAAGCCCCTAAGGCCCAGCCCTTCCAGCTTGCGCCGGAGCCTAGTTACATTCACCGTGAGAGTATTGTCATCCACGTAGCTATCCGTCTCCCAGAGGTAGTTCATCAGGGCTTCCCTCGTTACCACCTGTCCCTTGTTTTCCAGAAGCAGCTGGAGGATCCTATGTTCATTTCTGGTGAGCTGCACCTTTTCCCCTTGGTAAGTGAGGGTAGCCTCGCTGAGGTTGAGGATGGCACCTTTGTGTTCCAAAAGGTTGGTCTGCCCCGCAAAATCGTAGGTGCGGCGGAGCAGCGCCCTAATTTTGGCCGCCAGCACCGTGAGCTCAAAGGGCTTGACGATGAAGTCATCGCCCCCCATGTTCATGGCCAAAACGATATTGAGATTATCAGAAGCTGAGGATATGAAGATGATGGGCACCTTACTCAGCTTGCGGATCTCGCTGCACCAGTGAAAGCCGTTGTAAAAGGGGAGGGAAAGATCTAAGAGGACCAGCTGGGGATCAAAGCGCACAAAATGACCCAAAACGTCCTGGAAATCGCTGACGCACTCCACTTCATATCCCCATTTGGCCACGGATTTGGCAATGGCACCGGCGATCACCTCATCATCTTCCACAACCAAGATGCGGTACAAGACACTGCCCCCCTCTCTTTGCTAGTGCCCTCTTTCTACAAACCACCCCGTTTTCCTGTAACCGCCCGCCGCTGGGGACAAACGGGAGCGGTTTTCCCGCTTTTCTTTACTGCAGGCTTTTTATCCTGAGCGTTGAATACAAGATCTACGCATTGACTTAACAGATGCCGGCATTGTAAAATTGATCCACGCCAGGCAGTTGAACTTCAGGAACGGAGGAAGGAGGGTAGTTCGACTTTACCGCAAACGAATCAACAAGTAAGGAGGATTCTGTAGTGAGGAAAGCTAAACAACTTGTGGTCCTGCTGGTGCTCTCCCTCTTGGTCTTGGGGGCAGGTACCGCCAGTGCCAAAGTGCAGATCGACTTCTGGTATTCCTTAGGCGGACAGTTAGGTGAAACGGTCCAGCAGCTGGTGGCCGACTTCAACGCCAGCCAGGATGAATACGAAGTGGTGGCCTTCTTCAGGGGTGCCTACGACGAGTCCATGACCGCGGCCATCGCGGCCTACCGGGCCGGCAATCCACCCCACATCATCCAGGTGTATGAAGTGGGAACCCAGACCATGCTCCTCTCCGGGGCCATCTACCCGGTCTACCAGCTCATGGCCGATCACGGTATCGACATCGACTGGGAAGACTTCGTCGGGGCAGTTTATTCCTACTACACCCATGAAGACAATCTCTACTCCATGCCCTTCAACTCCTCCAGCCCCATCATGTTCTACAACAAGGACATCTTCGCAGCTGCCGGTTTGGATCCGGAGCGTCCTCCCCAGACCTGGCAGGAAGTGGAAGAATACAGCCGGAAGATCATCGAGTCCGGCGCCGCCAAGTATGGCTTCACCACCGGCTGGCCCTCCTGGGTGCTGCTGGAGAACATGCATGCCTGGCACGGCCTGCCCTTTGCCTCCCAAGGCAACGGCTTTGACGGCCTGGATGTGGAGCTTTTGATCAACGGCGAGTTCGGTATGATGCACGTTTCCAAGCTGGCCGAGTGGCATGAAGAGGGCATCTACCACTACGGCGGGCGCGGCGACAGCGCCAACTGGATCTTCATGAACGGCGACTGCGCCATGATGCCCCACTCCTCCGCCTTGATCGGCAGTATGAAGCAGAGCGGCCTGAACTGGGGTGCCACCATGCTGCCCCACTGGGGTGATCCCTATCCCAAGGCCAACTCCATCATCGGCGGTGCCACCCTCTGGGTGATGAAGGGGCACAGCGAGGAAGAATACCGCGGCGTGGCCAAGTTCCTGGAGTTTGTGGCCCAGCCTGAACAGCAGGCCTGGTGGCACAAGCAAACCGGCTATGTGCCCATCACCAACGCCGCCGCCGCCATTCTGGAAGCCGAAGGCCACTTCGAGCGGGAGCCCTATCAGCGGGTGGCCATCGACCAGCTCAACTACTCGCCGCCCACTTCCGACACCAGGGGCCTGCGCCTGGGTAACTTCCTGGAGATCCGCAACGTGATCGAAGAGGAACTGGAGGCCATCTTCGCCGGCGCCAAGTCAGTGGAAGCTGGTCTCAACGATGCGGTGAGGAGATCCAACCAACTGCTGAGGGAGTTCGCAGAGCTGTATCAATAAAGAGGTTCGGCGCACGGTGGGGTACGCCCCACCGTGTGCCCCCTGCAAGGAAAGGGTAGTGTCATGGAACGACAAGTTGTCTTTAGAAACAAATGGCTTCCCTATCTTCTGCTGATGCCGCAGATCGCCATCACCATCGTGTTCTTTTTCTGGCCCGCGCTGACCTCCCTGCGGCTGGCGCTCTACAGGACCACGCCCTTTGGCGACCGCATGTTTTTCGTGGGCCTGCAGAACTTCCAAAGGCTCTTCGCCTCGCCGCAGTACCGGCAGAGCGTCATGACCACGCTGGTTTTCACCGCCTCTGTGACCCTGGTGGGGGTGTTCATCTCTTTAGTCATTGCCCTCCTGCTTAACCAGGCCATTAAGGGGCGGACCATTTACCGCACGGCGATCCTCTGGCCCTATGGAGTGGCCCTGCCTGTGGCGGGCGTTTTGTGGATGTTTTTGATGCATCCCACCTTTGGCATCGTTCCCTATTACCTAGATGGCATCATCAACTTCAACTTCGACTGGATTCTGAACGGACAGGCGGCCATGCTGCTGGTGATCTTAACTGCCATCTGGACCAACCTAGGTTACAACGTGGCCTTCTTCCTAGCCGGCTTGCAGGCCATCCCCCAATCGCTCTTGGAAGCAGCCTATGTGGATGGAGCAACCAGGGTGAGATCCATCATCCACATCACCCTACCGCTGCTCTCCCCCACCATCTTTTTCCTTTTGGTCATGAATGTGGTCTACTCCCTCTTCGACACCTTCGGCCTTATCGATGCTGTAACCAAGGGCGGACCCGCGGGGGCCACGGAGATTATGATTTACAAAGCCTACCGGGACGGGATTATCAGCCTTAACCTGGGATCCTCCGCGGCCCAGTCGGTGGTCTTGATGGTGCTGGCCATCCTGCTCACCGTGTTCCAGTTTAGATTTATTGAGAGGAAGGTTTCATATTGAGCCGGAAAGCTGCAGTAGCCAAAAAAAGCTGGAAAACGCTCCTCAACCACCTGGTTCTGATCTTGATCGTGCTCTTGGTGGCCTTTCCCTTGATCTATGCCTTCGCCATCTCCACCCAGAGCCTGCAGGAAGTGGTGGGACGGCCCACGCTGAAACTCGGCAGCAGCCTGGTGAAAAACTACCGGGAGGCCTGGGTGCGCAGCAACATGGGCCGGCTGCTCTTTAACAGCATCTTTGTGGCCTTCACCACCACCGTGGGCAAGATCATCATGGCCATCCTCTCCGCCTTTGCCATCGTCTTCTTCAACTTCCGGGGTAAGGCCATAGCCTTCTGGACCATCTTCGTCACCCTGATGCTGCCGGTTCCCGTGAGGATTGTCTCCACCTACCAGGTAATCAGCGATTTGGGCTGGCTCAACACCTATGTGGGCCTGACCGTTCCGCTTATGGCGTCCGCCACGGGCACGTTCTTCTTCCGCCAGTTTTACCGCACCATCCCCGATGAGCTGGTGGAGGCGGCCCAGATCGATGGCGCAGGACCTTTGAGGTTCCTCTGGTCGGTGCTCATGCCCAACTCCTGGGCCAATATCGCGGCCCTGTTTGTGGTGCTGTTCATCTTCGGCTGGAACCAGTACCTCTGGCCCCTGATGATCACCCATACGGTGGATATGCGGGTTGTGGTGGTGGGCCTGCGCAGCCTGATCCCCGGCGGCGGCGAGATGCTGCCGGAGTGGAATATCGTGATGGCTGCGGCCATGATCGCCCTGATCCTGCCGGTGATCGTCATCCTCAGCCTGCAGAAATACTTTGTGGAACTGTATATTGAGACGGAAAAATAGGCGGAGGAAAGCAAAAGGCATGGAGAAAGCCCCAGGGTGCAGCCCTGGGGCTTTGTCACATAGTTTATTGGTACTTTACCACCAGCCAGATCCTCACCGAGTCCTCTAGGGAAAGTTCCAAGGCTCTGGCAAAAACGTCCCTGCGTTCTTCGGGCGAACGGAAGTCGTTGTAGGCCAGCATCAGTGCCAGCCCCAGCAGCTCATCGGGGGGTTCGTAGAAGCTGAATAAAACCTCAGGCCTGGAGAACGACGTATAATACTCGGCTATCCTGAGGCCCATGAAACTCATGTCCCGTCCAGCCCAACCAGCGGTGCACAAATGCCAGCCGCCTTCCCAGGGGTCACGCTCAAAGCAAAGGGCCATAGCGCCGTACGAGTCTTCGTAGATCCTTTGCACCTTAAAGCCGATGGATTCCAGCTCGTCGGCGATGTAATTGCCAAGATGGAGGCGGGCTTGATCTGGATCGTCGTTGCGGATGACAAAAAGGAGCTTAACCGGTTCACCGTTGTAATGCCAAAAGCCGTCATCGCCCAGCGCCGCACCCTGGGCCTCCATCTCGTGGGTAATGACCTCGCGAGCTGCTTCTTTGTTGTAACTGTAGCGCTCCTCCAACTCTGCCAGGGTATCCCCCATGAACTCGTAATCAAAGCGCCCCGGGGTCAACACCGTCAAGAGCGGCACTACGTTCGGCAGACCTGATCGCCTGCTGGCATACCACTATTTTCCATATACGCCGCGCAGCTGGAAAATCCTGCCTAGAGGCAGTTCCCTTTTGCTGCCCCGCGGCTTCACCCTTGCCCCACGGCTTCCCCGGGGTTTATACTACTGATAAAGCCCACCAGGAGGAATGGACATGCAGCCGCGCAAAGTGCTTCCCGAGCTTCCCGCAAGCCTTAAGCGCATCATCGGCGATGCAGATCTGGTGCAGAACAAGATCGGCTGGTCCAAGGCGCTGGTTTTCCACCTGCCTGAGCGGAAGAGCTATCTGAAAATCGCTTTGCACCAAGACTATCCAGACAGCCTGGCCTACGAGGCGGAAGTGCTGAGGTGGCTGCAGGGTAAACTCCCCGTCCCGCAGGTCCACTACTACCAGCGCCACCGAGATGCTGAGTACCTCTTGATGTCGGAGGTGGAGGGGCTGGATGCCAGCCGGGAGGCCCACCGCCGGGATCCGGAGGGACTGGTGCGGCTCTTGGCCCTGGGGCTTAGGGAGATGCACAGCCTGGAGATCGGCAACTGCCCCTTTGACCAGACCCTACAAGTAAAGATAGAAAAGGCCCGCTCCAATGTGGAACGGGGCCTGGTGGATGAAAACGATCTGGAGCCCCAGTACCGGGGAAAGCCTGTTCAGGACCTCTACGCGCTGCTCCTTGCCAGCTTGCCGGAAAGCCAAGATCTGGTCTTTACCCACGGCGATTACTGTCTGCCCAATGTCATGATCCAAGATGGTAAGCTCAGCGGCTTCATTGACCTGGGCCGGGCCGGGGTATCCGACCGCTATGTGGATCTCGCCTTGGCCGTTAGATCCCTCCAGTACAACGGCTACGGCGCGCCGGAGCTTGTGGAACTCTTCTTCCAAACCTATGGTCTGGAAGATCTGGACCAAGCCAAAATGGAGTTTTTCACCCTCCTGGATGAGTTTATGTAAATGTAAGGCACGAGGGAAACCCGCGCCTTTTCTATTCGAAGCTGAGGGCAGTGACCGGATCCAGCCTGGCTGCCCGCAGCGCAGGGTAGACCCCCGCCACCAGGCCCACCAAGGCGGAAAAGCCAAAAGCCACTGCTAAAGCCGAAGCTTGGATACTCGCGGGCCAGCCTCCGTATTTGGATACAGCCTGGGCCACCGCGGCACCAGCCCCCAGTCCCAAGGCTCCTCCGCTGGTGGTCAAGGCCAGGGACTCCACCAGGAACTGCAGGAGCAAATCCCGCCTTTTAGCCCCCAGGGCTTTGCGGGTCCCGATCTCCCGGGTGCGCTCACTTACCGAAACCAGCATGATGTTCATCACGCCGATCCCGCCCACCACCAGGGAAATTCCGCCGATGGCGCCCAGCATGAGCTGGAGGGTGAAGGCCACATCGCCGATGGTCTCCAGCATCTCGTCCTGGCTGGTGATGGAAAACTCATCGGTGGTGCCAAGCCTGGAGTACAGGAAAAACTCCGCCTCCCGCACCGCCTGCGGGGCCGCTTCCGCGGAAAGGGCCTGGGCCATGAGGGTTCCCACCCGATTGGTGCGCAGCAGCCGCTCCAAAACGAAGGTGATGGGCAGATACACCTGGTTGTCGTAGTTCCCCAGCGCCACTTGTCCCTTGGGGGCCATCACGCCCACCACGACAAAGTCGTAGCGCCGGTCCCCCACCACCAGGCGCACCACCTGCCCCACGGGATCCACCTCGCCAAAGAGGCGCTCGGCCAGGCGTGAGCCCAGCACCAGCACGGGGGTGCGCTGCTCCAGATCCAAAGCGTGGAGGAAGCGCCCGGCAGCCACTTCGTAATTGGTCACCTGGGTGTACTGGGGCGTGGTTCCCACCAACGTAGCCCGGAGGTTGGCTCCAGCGTAGAGCAGCAGCCCGCTGCTTTGCACCTGGGGCACCACCAGGGTCAAACTGGGGGCCATCTCCTGCAGGTGCTGGGCCATCTCCATGGTGAACACATCCACCGCATCGCTGCTCATCCTGCCGCTCCGGCCCAGGGTGGGCGCGGGCGTGATCATTATTAAGTTGGAACCCAGGGCCGAAACCATGTCTAACACCTGGCTCTGGGCCCCAAGGCCGATGGATACGATGCCCACCACTGCAGCCACACCGATAATTATCCCCAGCATGGACAGGAAGGAACGCAGTTTGTTGCTGCGCAGGCTCCAGAGGGCCGATCTGACCGCCTCGCCAAGGCTCATGCCCCCACCCCCTGCTGCCCAGAGTCGCTGGTGATGCGCCCATCGAGAAGTTCGATGATCCGCTGGGCTTCCTGGGCCACACTTTGGTTATGGGTGATCACAAGCAGAGTATTGCCCTCCTGGTGGAGCTGGGCAAAGAGCTCCATAATCTGGACACTGGTTTTGCTGTCCAGGGAACCGGTGGGCTCATCGGCCAAGATAAAGGCGGGTTCCGTCACCAAGGCCCTGGCAATGGCTACCCGCTGCCGCTGCCCACCTGAGAGCTCGGTGGGGCGATGGTGCAGGCGATCAGCCAGACCCACCCGCTCCAAGGCCGCCAGGGCCCGCTCCCGCCGTTCTTTCCTGCGCACCCCTCCGTAGATGAGGGGCAGCTCCACGTTCTCCAGGGCGGTGGCCCTGGCCATGAGGTTGAAGTTCTGAAAGACAAAACCGATGCGCCGGTTGCGGATTTCCGCCAGGCGGTTGTCGGTGGCCTGCAGCACGTTGGTCCCTTCGATGGTGAGATCGCCCGAGGTAGGCCGGTCCAGGCAGCCCAAAATGTGCAGGAGAGTTGATTTGCCCGAACCCGAAGGCCCCATGATGGCGATATACTCATTCCTGCGCACGGAAAAGGAAACGCCCCGCAGGGCATGTACCTCTTCCTCCCCCATGGGGTAGATTTTGGTCAGTTTGCGGGCCTCAATCACTGTACTCATCGTCCAAACCCACCTATGCGCACACCAGGTACTGCAGCGGGAAGGCGAAAGCCCGCGGTCTGGCCCGGGCCGCCGTAAAGGGCCACGTTAAAGCCCACGATTTGATCACCGGGCTCTAGACCGGCGATGATCTCCACTTCCAATCCATCGGAGAGACCTGTCTGCACCTCTACAGGCCTGGTTTCGCCATCCCGCACCACCGTCACAAAGGACCGGCTGCCCTGGGTAACCACCGCCTCTACCGGCACTTTCAGGACGTCTTCCGCCCGGGCCACCTCGATGGTTACCGAGGCGGAGTAGCCCACCCGCAGCTCGGCGGGGCTTTCATCCAGCCGGATGGTGACGGGAACAGTGGTGATCCCTCCGGAGCTGTGGGCAATCAAGCCGATGCTGTCCACTGTGCCCGTGAGAGTAGCCCCGGGCAGGGCATCCACTTCCACCAGGGCGGTCTGGCCCTGGCGGATCTGATGGACATCCAGCTCGTCCACGGCTATTTCCACATAAAACACACTGTTGTCCAAAAGGGAAACCACCGGGTTGCTCGCGGAAACCTGTTCCCCCGCCTCAAAGTTCACCGCGGTAACCACCCCGGCAAAGGGGGCGCGGATTTTGGTATTAGCCAGATTGGTCTGGGCCAGCTTGAGATCGAGCTCCGCTTCCCTAAGGGCGTTTGGCGTCCCGCTGATTTTGGCTAGCTCATAGGCGTTCTGGGCCCTGAGCAGGGCCAGTTCCTGCTGGGTGCTGTCCATCTCCGCGAGGAGCTCACCTTCGGCCACGGTTTGACCCACTTCCACCAAAATGCGCTCGATCCTTCCCCCTGCGGTAAAGCCCAAATCGGCCTGGCGGGCGCCGCGGATGGTGCCGGAGGCACTGATGGTTTTGCGCAGTGTACCCCGGCTCACCGGCATGGTGGGCTGGCGCACCTGTTCCCTCCAGGCCTCCAAGGCCGCCGATCTATCCCTGTTCCGGAAGGCATAGAAGCCTCCCGCGGCCACCAGGGCCACAAGCACCAAGATCAACCAGCGTTTCTTGCTCATCGCGACATCCCTCCCAGAAGGTCACCAGCAATCCCCTGGCTAAGGCGCCGTTTGGCCAGGTCATGGCGGTGGCACGCTTCCCAATAGTCCAGTTGGGCCTGGCGCAGGGCCAGCCGCACCTGGTTCAGCGCGCCCTCTTCCAGCGTGCCCAGCTCATACTGCTTCTCTGCCGCTTCCCACTCCAGCTGGGCTTGGCGGAAGTTGAGCCTGGCGATCTCCTCGTCCCTGGCCAAACGGGCCAGCTCCGCCTGGGCAGCTTCCAGGGCTTGGCGCAGGTCTGCTAAGGCCTGGGCATAGGATCGCTCCACATCTTCCAAGCCCTCTTTCCTGGACTGGGTGGTCTTGGCCCGCTGGTTGCGGTCCAGTAGGGGGTACCCGATGCTCACCGCGGCCTGGATGCTCAAGCCTCCTTGGGTGGCGGTTTCCGGAGCGTTCTCCAGGCGGATGGTCAAGCTGGCTTCGGGCTTTTTCGCCTCCTCCGCAGCGGCCAGCTCCAGGCGGGCCCGCTCCAGTTCAGCTTGGTAGCTGAGGAGCAGTGGGTGTTCTTCCAAATCCGCTAGCAGGGCAGCCAGATCAGGCTCGATGCCGCTGTGGGGAAGGCTGCTTGCCTCCAGCGGCTCCAGATCATACGGCCCCGCCAGATCCACCGCCGCCAGGAGGTTTTCCAGGGCCCTGGCCGCCGCCAGCTGAGCCGATTCCAACTCCCGCTCGCTGCGCAAAACGGCCAGCTGGCCGCTGATCAGATCCAGCTCCCCCGCCTCGCCCCGCTCCACTTTGGCTGTAACAAGCTGCAGGTTCTCTTGGGCGGTGCGCCAGCCAGCTTCCGCCAGGACCACCCGGGCCTGGGCCAGCTGGGCTGAGCGGTACAGTTCTTCGATTTTGAAGCGAGCACCGGCCAAAACGTAGTCTCTTTGCTTTTCCAAAGCGGTTTTGCTCACTTCGGCCACCACCCGGTTGATCCCATCACTGCTCAACCTGGGGGAAGGCCAGATGGTCTGCTGCAGACTAAGGGACCAACTGGCACTCATCTCCTGGCTTTGCCAGTTAAAGCTGGGATTGAGGCTCCCGGAGAAGGTGGTTCCCTGGGCTGTGGACTTGGAGAAGGACAATCCCCCTGCCGTGTCCAATCGGGTGCTATCCCGGGAGAAGTTATGGCTGAGGCGCAGGAGACTCCCGCTCAGCTCCATCCCCAGACGATAGCGGTCTTGGATGCCCTCCAGGGTGTCTTCCACAGCCTCCAGGCTCTTCAGCCAAGCCCGGTAATCGCTGTGCCACTCCGCTCTGGCGAGGGCCGCCTCCAAGGTAAGCAGCTCAGGCTGGGCAGCCAGGGCAGAACAGGCTAAGGCCAGCACAAGTACGGCCGCGGCTAAACTCCACTGCAGCTTCATTGCAGATCCCCATCCAATCCCAGGAGATGCTGGAACTGGAGGAAACTAACCAGATACGCCACCTTGGCCTCCTCCAGGCTGTGCTGCGAGTTGAGCAGGGCAATGCGCTG
>Ga0116168_1000289_pt1 | contig 52372 bp, 32 predicted proteins | sample AD_UKC129_MetaG_FD_89795 | JGI IMG/M metagenome (GOLD analysis project Ga0116168, IMG submission 89795) | Active sludge microbial communities of municipal wastewater-treating anaerobic digesters from Canada - AD_UKC129_MetaG | ecosystem: Engineered > Bioreactor > Anaerobic > Digestate | place... | reverse complement strand
GCTTCGAATGAAGGAGGTTCCGCCTCGTTGCGACGCGCCGAGGGCGACGGGGCGCGATGCCGATCCCAGTATCGTGGCAACTCAACGCTTAAGTCTCCGGGAAAAGTTCGGCTACGGCCTGGGCGACATGGCCAGCAACATCGTGTACCAGGCCGTTATCAACGTCCTGATGTACTTCTACACCGATGTGTACGGCATCGAGGTGGCCGCCGCGGGGACGTTGATGATTGCAGTGCGTTTCTTCGACGCCGTCACGGACCCGATCGTGGGTGCGATTGCCGACCGCACGCGCACGCGGTGGGGCCGGTACCGGCCGTGGATGCTCTGGTTCGCCGTGCCGTACGGCGTTCTCGCGGTGGCGGCGTTCATCACGCCGGACGTCGGGGTGGGGGCCAAACTGGCTTACGCCTATATCTCCTACGCGTTGCTGATGACCACCTACACCGCGGTCAACATTCCCTATTCGGCGCTGGCCGGAGTGATGACGGCCGAAAAGGACGAGCGCGCGGGTCTGCAATCCTGGCGTTTCGGCATGGCGATGGTGGGCGGGTTTCTGGTGACCGTCTCCGTCTGGCCGCTGGCGCGATTGCTCGGTGGCGGAGGCGATCCGAAGGATCTGCAACTGGGTTTTCCGTTCGCCGTGGCGCTCCTGGCCGTTGTCGGCGTGGTGGCCCTTCTCGGCTGCTTTGCCCTGACGCGGGAACGCATTTATCCGGACGAGGTGAAATCGCCGGGATCGCGTGCCGGCGTCGTCGAGGATCTGGGCGCCATGTTCCGCAACAGCCAGTGGTGGATTGTGACGCTGGCGATGTTCATCATCCAGGTCCGCGGCGGTCTGCAGGGGAACGTGAAACCGTATTTCATCAAGTACTACATCGACCACGACCTGACGGGTGTGTTCGCGATCACGGAAAACTTCATGGCGCTCTACATGGGATTGACAATGCTGGCCGGGGTGGCGGGAGTGTTCGTGGCGAACCGCCTCTTCATGAAATGGCAATGGTGCAAAGTCACCGTGATGAAGACCGCGTTGCTCGGGTCGCTGGTGCCCAACGGCCTGCTCCTGGCCGTGCCAAGGGAATGGTGGCAGGCGTCGCTGCTGCTCATCATGCTCGCCAACTTCTTCCACATGATGTTCATCCCGCTGCTGTTCGCCGCCATCCCGGACACGGTCGATTTCGGCCTCAAGACGATCGGCCGGGGGGCCATGGCCTTGTTCTTTGCCGGGCAGTTGTTCGCCTTGAAGATGGGAATTTCCGTCGGCGGCGGATCCAGCGGATGGATCCTGGGGATGTTCGGTTACCAGGCCAACGTGGAACAATCGGCGCGTTCGTTGTTCGGCATCAAGCTGGCCTTTGCCGGCGCGCCGCTCGTGGCGGCCATCCTTGTTCTCGTCCTTCTGCAGTTCTACCGGCTGAAAAAAGGCTGGGAACAGAAGCTTGATGGAGGCAGTGTTTCGATGCGCGCATGACACGCCTGATTCGCAATCCCATCCTGCCGGGCTTCAACCCCGATCCGTCGATCGTGCGCGTCGGCGACGATTTCTACATCGCCACTTCCACCTTCGAATGGTTCCCCGGCGTGCAGATCCATCACTCGCGCGACCTGGTGAACTGGCGGCTCGTCGCGCGCCCGCTCAATCGTCCGAGCCAGCTCAATCTGCTCGGCGATCCGGATTCGTGCGGCGTCTGGGCGCCCTGCCTCACGTACGCGGACGGATTGTTCTGGCTGGTGTACACCGACGTGAAACGCTACGGCCGAACGACCGTGAGCGGAGCCGGCGGCGCCTCACTGCGCGACTTTCACAATTATCTCGTGACCAGTCCGACCATTGACGGCGATTGGTCGGATCCCGTGTACCTCAACAGCAGCGGTTTTGATCCGTCACTGTTCCACGATGACGACGGGCGGAAGTATCTGCTGAACATGCTTTGGGATTCTCGGCCGGGGCGGAACCGGTTCGCCGGAATCGTCCTGCAGGAATACTCGGTCAAGGAACGCAGGCTCATCGGCGAGCGGGTGAATATTTTCAAAGGAACGCCCCTGGGTTTCACCGAAGCGCCGCATCTTTACAAGCGCGGCGGATGGTACTACCTGCTCACGGCCGAAGGCGGGACCGGCTGGGGGCACGCGGTGACCATGGCGCGTTCGCGGAACCTGACGGGCCCGTACGAACTGCATCCGGACACCTATATCCTGAGCGCGCGGCACCGGCCGGAATGCGAACTGCAGCGTGCCGGTCACGCGGATCTGGTCGAGACGCAGGACGGCGAGACCTACATGGTGTACCTGTGCGGCCGGCCGCTTCGGAACCGCGGCCGCTGCGTGCTTGGGCGCGAAACCGCCATTCAGAAAATGGTGTGGAGCCCGGACGGCTGGTTGCGCACATTGGACGGGCAGGGGATCCCGACGCTGGAAACGCCGGCGCCGCTCCGGGATTCTGGAGAGGCAGAGACGCCGGATCGCGGGGACAGGCTGCCGGGGCGCGTTAGGATGTGTCGCTATGACTTCGATGATTCGCGTCTGCCGATGGATTTTCAATGGTTGCGCAGTCCGTATCCGGAGGAGCTTTTCAGTCTGACAGCGCGTCCGGGTTTTCTGCGGCTTTACGGGCGGGAGACGATTGGCAGTGTCTTCCGGCAATCACTCGTTGCGCGGCGGCTGCAATCCCATTGCATCAGCGCGACAACGGTCGTCGAATTCGAGCCGGAACATTTTCAGCAGATGGCGGGACTGGTGTGCTATTACAACGGCGCAAAGTTTCACTACCTCCACATCACGCACGACTCGGGGACGGGCAAGCACGTGCGCGTGATGTCCTGCACGCCGGACTCGACCCAGACGGACGCGTTCACGGCGCCGATACCGATTCCGGCCGGACGGCCGGTGCATCTGCGTGCCGAGATCGATTACGAGCGCCTTCATTTTGCCTTTCGGGTCGAAGGCGTGGACAGCGGCTGGCGCTGGCTGCCGGAGCAGTTTGACACGAGCATTCTTTCGGACGAAGCGACGCTGCCGGGGCAGGCGAACTTCACGGGTGCCTTTGTAGGGATGGCGTGCCAGGACATGGCCGGCACCGCGCTGCCGGCGGACTTCGATTTCTTCGAGTATCAGGAACGAGCTTATCGTGAAAACCCGTTCGAGGCATGAGAGTGGAATGCAACGCGCCTCCCAGGCCCCGCTTCGATCGGGGAAACCGTGGATGCGCCAGGAACTATTTATGAAAATGCATGGAAAAATCGTAATCCTGTCCATTGGTGTTCTATCCGCCTGCTCGACAGCGTTGTTTTCTGCCGACTCTGCCGCGCCGCCGGGCGGCGGCCCGCGCCCGGGCGCGCGCGACTACACGCCCGAGCATCCTCGCAGCCTTGCGCCGTACTTCGTGCCGGCAACCTCGACGCCCAGGGCGCCGGACAAGGATGGTTTTCTCCAGCGCTGGCTGCTTCTCGAGCCCATTCGAAAGCCCAACCGCAGCAACATTGTGTTCACGGACAGTTACATTCGGGACGCTTTCTACACCGAGTACTTTCCAAATCAGTTCACCGTGGTTCCGCGCCACGGAGACAAGGTGACGGTGGCCGGCGAAGAACTTGCATGGCACGCCCTGGATACAACCAATTTCAACGTGAAGCTGTTTCGCTTCGCCGACGGCGTGAACAAGCCGACCTACGGCGTGATCTTCTGGGCGGTCACGGTGGTGCATTGTCCGCGCGAAATGCGGGATGTCCGGTTGGCCGTTGGTTCCAACTCGGCCTCCATGTGGTGGGTGAACGGAGAGGAAGCCGTCGTCCTTTCCGGCGACCGCCGGATGGTCATGGACGACGGCGTCTCCCGGCGGTTGACACTCAAAGAGGGCAGGAACATTGTTCGCGGCGCAGTCATCAACGGCCCCGGGATGAGCGATTTCTGCGTCCGGTTCATCGATGAGAACGGCGATCCGATCACGGACCTCACCCTGAATGTTGAAACCGTCGCCAACTGAATGGTTCCGTCTGGAATTGACCCGGCTTTTTGACGTCTTATGAAAATGCGTATTCTTGCAACCGTGGTTCCCGTCACGCTTCTTCTGTGCCTGCCGCCTTCCGCGCGGGCATTGGAAGGCGAACCCTTCATTCACGACCCGTCCACCGTGGTGGAATGCGAAGGAAAGTACTACACGTTCGGCACCGGCGGCGGAGGGTTGATCTCCGAGGATGGCTGGACGTGGAGAGGCGGCGCGGTGCGTCCGGGCGGCGGGGCGGCTCCCGATGTCATGAAGATTGGAGACCGCTACCTGGTCGCCTACGGCGCTACCGGCGGGGGCCTCGGAGGCGGCCACGCCGGCCGAATCCTCACGATGTGGAACAAGACGCTCAACCCCGAGTCGCCCGATTTCAAATACTCCGAGCCCGTGGTCGTGGCCTCGAGCGATGGCGTTGAGGATTGCGACGCAATTGATCCCTCGCTGTTTCTCGATCCCAATGACGGCCGGCTTTGGCTCACTTACGGGACGTATTTCGGCTTCATTCGCATCGTTGAACTCGATCCGAAAACCGGCGCGCGCGTGCCGGGCAATGAACCGGTGAACATCGCCATCGACTGCGAGGCGACGGCCTTGATCTACCGGGACGGATGGTACTACCTCCTGGGAACACACGGCACGTGCTGCGACGGCGTCAATTCGACCTACAACATCCGCGTGGGCCGCTCGGACAAAGTGACCGGCCCGTTCGTGGACAACATGGGCATCGACATGCTGAGAGGCGGCGGCAAACTCGTGGTCGCCGCGAACGGCCGCCTCATCGGCCCCGGGCACTTTGGTTTGATCGATCTTGGCGACGGGGTTCAGAAGTTCTCCTGCCACTATGAAGCGGACCTCGATCGGGGCGGTCGCAGTGTCCTCGACATTCGCGCGCTGCTTTGGAAGGACGGCTGGCCGGTTGCCGGGGAACAGTTCATGGGCGCTGTCTTCCAGATCCACTCCGAGCGCAAAGGATATGCGCTCGAGCTGGCAGTGGATTTCGTGCGGATGGCAGGCGGTCGCCGGGGCGGTCGTGGCGCGGGGCGATCCGGCGAGCCGTTGACACCCATTCCACTGCAGACTCTCGCCGAGGTCTCCACGAACTGGCCGGACGGCAACATCGGTCTTCGACTCGGCGATTACATGCTTCGGCCGCATCAGAAATGGGCCGTTACCCCGGTGACCAACGCCGGGGGCTACCTCGGCTCGCCCTGGTTCAAGATCACCATCGCCGGCACGGACCGCACCTTGACGGCCACCGCCGACCGCGAAGTTGTGGCAGCTCCGGCCTTTACCGGAGCTCCCGAACAGTTGTGGCGCATCGATCAACTGGTGGACGGCACGTTTCGCATCATGCCGAAGGCCGTGCCCGGGTGCGACGAACCCCTGGCGCTCACGGCGATCGGGGCGAGCACGCCGACGCTGGCGAAATTTGATCCAGAGAGCGACAAGGCGCGCTGGACGTTCAGAGCGCCGTAGATCGGTGTCGCCCTTGTGGGCGAGGGCGCGCGTTGCGAATGGAAGCCGGGGAGCAGCGGCCGGCTGCCGTGCTTTCATTTCATCGATCTGCTCTTGCTCACATCCGTTGCCCAATTTTCGCAAAGGAAATCCCAATAGCGGGAAAGCCCTCGCTTCCGCCTGACTCATGCTGTAGTCGGCGCTATCAGCGGATTCGAGGCGCACGGATGCCTTGTGAATCGTCGCTGGCGCGAGTGCATGCGACTGACGGACAACGCTTCCAGCCCGCTGGAAAAGTGCGTCTCTGCAGCGATCCTGCTGACGCTGGCAGTGATTGCGGTGTCCGTCCTCATTGTTCAGCGCAGGTATCATCCCGCCGTTCAGATCGCTGCAAGCGTCTCCATGCATACCATCGGCGACGCAGACGGGGAGCAGTCGGTTCCGCGATTCGTACCCTCTTCTCTCATACGGCTGAGCGCCGCCGAATCGTTCACGCCGGACAATCTCTACGACAAGATCGACGGCAAGGCCGAGCTCTACCTGGCCGCGGGATTCTCGAACATGCGCTGCCAGCGCTACGCTCTCCGAGACGCTCCCGATCAGTGGCTGGAATGGTTCGAATACCGGATGAACGGCGTGCCCCAGGCGTTCTCCGTCTTCTCGACGCAACGCAGGGCCGAAGGCGAGCCGCTTGAGTTTGTTGAGCACGGCTATCGGACGCCCAACGCACTGTTCTTCGTCACCGGCAGCAGTTATGTGGAAGTGGTTGCCTCGTCCTCCGATTCGGCGCTGATGGAAGCCGCTCTTGAAATGGCCGCCGGCAATGTCGCCAGCGCAGAGGAGGCGTCCGGCGCACTTGCCGAAATGAAACTGTTGCCACCCCAACACCTCGTGGCCGGCACGCAATCGCTGCAAACGTCCGACGCGTTCGGGTTCGACCAGTTCAAAAATGTCTACACGGCGACATACCGCATCGGCGCGGCGGAGGTGACGGGGTTTGTTCTCTCAACACCCGGTGCGGCTGAAGCCGCGGTGCTCGCGGAGGCGTATGAAGAGTTCCTCCTCGCGAATGGCGGCAAGAAGTTGAACGTGGCGACTGAACTCGGAAGGGCGATCGAGATCATGGGAACAGTCGAGATCGTTTTCAGCGAAGGACCTGTGGTGGCCGGGGTTCACTCTGCACCGGACCGGGCTGTTGCCGAAGAGTTGGCGCGGCTGCTCAAGGCTCATCTCGCATCACAATGACCGACCCAACGAAAGACCCGATGAACCGGCGCGATTTTCTTGGTCGCGCTGCCAGGGCAGGCGCGCTTGCGCTCGGGGCCGGCGCCGCCGGATTCCTGTTGCGCGATTCAAAAGGCCCGGCAGCCGTCGAAGCCGTCCCGCGGGTCACGCTCCCCGATTTCTCCATCGCCTCTGAAGGGTCGAAGCTCAGCATCGTTACAGGCAGCGACCGGGTGAAGACGGTGCGCCGCGCGGTGCAGGCGCTTGGCGGGATTGAAACCTTCATCAAGCCGGGCGACCGGGTGTTGCTCAAGGTGAATGCGGCGTTTGCTTCCGCTCCCTCGCTGTCAGCGACGGCGCACCCCGATCTTGTGGCGGAGGTTACGCGACTTTGCTTCGGAGCGGGCGCTTCGTCCGTCGTTGTGACGGACAATCCGATCAACGATCCGCAAAGTTGCTTTGCGCTCTCCGGGATAGCAAAGGCGGCGGAGAAGGCCGGTGCCCGGGTCATTTTGCCGCGGCCGGAATATTTCAAACCCACAACGTTGGACGGCGGAGTTCTGATTCGCGACTGGCCATTGCTGTTCGAGCCGTTCGAGGGTGTCACCAAACTCATCGGGATCGCGCCGGTGAAAGACCATCATCGCAGCGGCGCGTCGATGTCGATGAAGAACTGGTATGGATTGTTGGGCGGGCGGCGCAACGTGTTTCACCAGGACATACACACGATCATTTACGAGCTCGCAAAGCTGGTTCGTCCCACGCTCGTCATCCTGGACGGCACGACGACAATGCTGACGAACGGGCCGACCGGAGGTTCGCTCGATGACCTGAAAGTGACCAACACGATGATCGCGGGCACGGACCAGGTGGCGGTGGACGCGTTTGGTGCGACGCTGTTGGGCAAGACGGCCGCCGACCTGACGTTCATCACCAAAGCGGCCGAGGGCGGTCTTGGAACTGTGGATTACGAAGCGTTGCACCCGGCGCGAGATCACGTGACCTGAACAATGAACATTATTCTCACACGCCGCATTGCCCAGGTTTTCTTCTTCGTGCTGTTCCTGTGGTTTTGCGTCGTCACGACGGTTGGGGATCGCTGGTTCCAATTGCGCGGCTGGCCCGTCAACTGGTTCCTTCAGCTTGACCCGCTCGTGGCCCTGGGCACCGTGCTCACCACCAAAACACTTTACGCGGGACTTGCCTGGGCGCTGGCGACGATCGCGTTGACCGTGTTCGTGGGGCGTTTCTTTTGCGGCTGGTTGTGCCCGTTCGGCGCGCTGCACCAGTTCGTGGGATGGCTTGGCAAGAGACGTCGCAGGCATGCCGAGCGCGTCGCGCTCAACCAGTATCACCCGGCGCAGGTCGTCAAATATTACGTCCTTGCCGCGCTGCTCACGCTTGCGTTGTTCGGTTCGCTCCAGACCGGGTGGCTGGACCCGATCCCGCTGATGCAGCGGACCGTGAACCTGTTTCTCCTCACGGGAGTGGAAGGGATCGGCGCGGCCAACCGGGTCTATGCCGGCGTCTGGGTGGCTGCGGCCATTTTTGTAATCGCGGTGCTGTTGAACCTCTGGATCCCGCGATTCTACTGCCGGTTCATTTGTCCACTGGGTGCGCTGTTCAGGCTTCTGGTGAGGTGGACACCCTGGCGGATCGGGAAACGCCAGGGCGAGTGCAGCGGTTGCGAACTCTGCGAGAATCACTGCGAAGGCGCCTGCGATCCGTTCAACAGAATTCGAATCCGCGAATGCCTCCTGTGCATGAACTGTCTGCGCGCCTGCCGCAAAACCCTGATGACTTACGGTCCGAACCGGTCCGCAGCCGGCGAAGAGGAGCGGACCGGAGTCACGCGCCGGGGTTTCATAGTTACTGCGGTGTCCGGCATCGCCGCGGTTCCCGCATTCCGTTTGAGCGGATTGCTGGGCGAGAACTGGAACTCCGGGGTGGTGCGACCTCCCGGCTCGCTATCGGAGAAGGAATTCCTCAAGCGTTGCATCAAGTGCGGGCAATGCATGCGGGTTTGCCCAACCAATGTGATTCAACCGGCCGGGCTCGAAGCCGGCATCGAAGGCTGGTGGACGCCCGTGATGAACTTCCGCGCCGGCAGCAGCGGATGCCAGCTCAACTGCATCGCCTGCGGCAACGTCTGTCCCACCGCGGCCATCCGGCCGTTTTCACTGGATGAAAAACTGGGCCGCGGAGAGTTCGCGTCGAGGGGACCGATCCGGATGGGAACGGCATTTGTGGATCGCAACCGCTGCCTGCCCTGGGCCATGGACGTGCCTTGCATTGTCTGCCAGGAGAATTGTCCTGTCAGCCCGAAGGCGATCTATATCGAGGAGGAATATCGGGTGATCCGCAACGGTCGCGTCGTCATCAAGGCTGTTTCCGACACAGCAATCGAAATCGAATCGGTCGGCTGGAAACCCGACCAGTTGGCGACGGGCGATTATTTTCTCCGGATTGAAAGCGATCCGGACGACGAACGCCGGCAGATCGTCGGCAACACTGCGGATTCGATCCGCGTCGCAGCCGGGAACGCGTGGGCGGAGCCTCCCGCTGAAGGTGATTACGCTGTGGTAGAGGTGCGCCTTCAACGACCGCTTGTCGACGTGCAGCGCTGCATTGGCTGCGGCATTTGCCAGCACGAATGTCCCGTGAGCGGACTGCGAGCCATTCGCGTCACGGCTGAAAACGAGTCCCGAACCCCAAGCCATTCACTGACGGTTCGATCCGTAAACTGAAACTGAAAGGACCTGTGTCATGAACACCCCATCTCTCTCACGCCGCAACTTCATGAAGTCGCTCGGACTGGCCGGAGTCGGTTCCGCTCTGGCCAGCCAGGCCGCCGCGCAAACCCCGGCCTCCGACGCCCCGCAGACCGTGCCGCTGCGTCCGTTCGGCAAGACCGGCGAGAAGGTCTCGATCCTCGCGCTCGGCGGCATCTTCGACATTACCTCGAACCAACTGATGCTTCAGCGCGCGCTTGATTTCGGGGTGACTTACTGGGACACCGCCAACTCGTATAACAACGGCAACAGCGAACGCGGCATCGGCATGTATTTCGAGAAGAACCCCGACGCCAGAAAGAAAGTCTTTCTGGTGACCAAAGCGGGCGGCGGCAGGAACGCCAATAATCTCAACGCGAGACTCGAAGAATCCTTTCGACGGCTGAAGACGGATTACATTGACCTCTTCCTGCTTCACGGGGTCGGTTCCGGCAATGAACTTACCGATGAGGTGAAGGCCTGGGCGGAGAAAGCCAAGGCGGATAAAAAGATCCGCTTTTTCGGGTTCAGCACGCACTCGAACATGGCGCAAACGCTCTCCGCGGCGGCGAAGCTCGGCTGGATTGACGGCATCATGCTCCGCTACGACTACCGCAACATGCGGGCGGACGACATGCGCGCGGCAATGGACGCCTGTGAGAAGGCCGGTATTGGGCTCACGGCAATGAAGACGCAGGGCGGCGGCCCCATCAAGCTCGAGAATGAGGCGGATGTGAAGCTTGCCGGTCATTTTATGAATCGCGGGTTTAGCGAACACCAGGCGAAGCTCAAAGCGGTTTGGGAAAACCCGCAGATCGCGTCCATCTGCTCCCAGATGACCAATGTCACCGTCCTGACAGCCAACGTGGCGGCGGCACTCGACAAGGCGAAACTCAGCGCCGCGGACCGCGCCGCGTTGTGGGAATACGCGGAGGCCACCTGCACGCGATACTGTGGGGGATGCACGCAGTTGTGCGAGGAGGCGATGGGCCGCGTGGTGGCGGTCGGAGACGTGATGCGCTCGCTGATGTATGAGCGGGAGTATGGCGACAGCCGGCTCGCGCGCGAAACGCTGTCGCAACTGCCGCCCGGTGCCAGGGACCTGTTGCTGAGGTTCGACTTCACGGCCGCGGAGGCGGCCTGTCCCAATCGGCTGCCGGTAGCCCGCCTGATGCGGGAAGCGGCGATGCTGCTCGGTTGATGGCGTAAAAGCCTTTGTGGTGGGGCGAGCGTCCCCGCGAGCTGGCGCTCGGAAGAGCAGTGAGGAATGGAATGGAGTGCGCCTGTGTTCCGCCCTGCGGGACCAGGCGCAGCACGTGCGAAGAATGGGCTGACACGAACATCGTGTGAGAGGATCGAACTGAGTGCGTCGTTTGCAGTCGGGAGTCCAGCCCTTCCTCCACCTGCTGCGGCTGATCCCGCTTCGCGGGACACAGCCGCGCTCCGACACCAAAGGACCGCGGGTCTCCAGACCCGCAGCAGGTACGACTGCGAACGAAGACACGAACCTTGCCAACCGCCTTTCCGCTTTCAACGCGCTGCGTGCTCTATAGCCTGGAAGCGATGGCGGGACTGCAATTCGGGCGTCAACATGCCTGCGTACCCTGAAGCGGCGTGAACGCCACGCTCCCGTTGTGGCATCCCGTGCATCACAGGATCCTGGCGCTGATTGAGGAGGTGACCACGAACGGGCGAGGATATGAATCACGACTGAAACATTACTTGCTTGCGGACGTGCCGACACCCAGGATCGCCAGCATGTTGGTTGCGTAACGCCGGCCGAGCTCGCGGTATCCCTCCGGGCTGAAGTGCAGGCGATCCGGCAGCGCGGCGCAGCCGCTGGATGAAACGACGCGGGCTGAGGGAATCGTCTGCGGGAGTGTCGCGATGATGGCGTTCATGCTGGCGCACGCCCCTTTCTGGTCCGCATGCACGACCTCGCCGGCGAGCAGGGGAACGGAGTTGGGTTCCAGGTTCAAGTCGCTCAGGAGATTGTCATACACCTTCTTGACCTTCGCAGGCCATTCCTTGTCGTTGGTGTTCGATTCCCCCTGATGCAGGAGGATGCCCTTGATCACGCCGTCCTTTTGCGCGAGCCGCCCCATCTCCACAAGGCGCTCGTAGGGATTTCCGCCGTACGCCCGGATGATGTTGGTCATCCAGTTCGGGGCGGTGGCGGCGTAGTCCTGGTAGTGGTCCTTGTCGAACAGCTCGATTTTGCAGCCGGCGACGGAAACGTTGACGACGCCCACGCGGATGGGGGCGGGCAGGTTGGACACCATTGTGCGGCCGAAGTAATCCGCAGGGCCGAGCCGCGTGTTGCCGCGGGCGAGCGGCGGCACGGCGGGATACCAGTTGCCCTTCGTTCGGTTCAGGTTTGGCGCGTCCACGGCCGCCAGCACCTGGAAGCGCTCATCCACGGTCCGGTCCTGTTCTTCAATGGCCGCTGCGCCTTCCATGTTCGATTGGCCGAAGCAGAGGAAGACGTAGAAGTTTGTGTCCTGCGCGAAAGCGGGCGCGGTGAACAGAAGCATCGCGACGAGCCAGGAGATGAGGAAACGGGAGAGTTTCGTTCTATCTTTCATACGTTTGTTGCTGTCAGATTCAAGCTGTCAGGCGAGTAGAAATCCGAAATCCGAGGGCCGAAATCCGAACATTCAACGCCGGACGGAGTCATCGCTCTCCACCGGCGCCCGCGTCAATCGTAAACCGCAAATCATCATCCGTAAGGGTGTTTCCATGGCGCGCGATACTCGCGTTTCAGCAGCCTGGCCGCCGCCGGGTTGCCTTCAATATTCTGAGTCGCCGCGTTCCAGTTCACCTTGCTCCCGGTTTCGTACGCGATCATCGCCAGTTTGACGGCCGATGTGGACAGGTGAGCGTCCTCGGGCGTGCACAACGGTTCCGGTTCCTTCCGGGTGCGCACGGCCGTGAGGAAGGCGGCAATGTGCGCCGTGCTGGTGTCCGCGCGCGCTTCGTGGACCTTGTGCTGTTGTCCCCGACCTTTGGGAACCACGACCCAGCGGTTGTCCGACACAAACACGGTTTCCTTTTCGCCGTAGAAGAAAATTCCGTTGGACACATCCGGCGTGTATTCCGCGGCGCCATACATGCGATGCCGCCAGATCACGGGGCATTTCTCGAATTCGAAATGCGCCGTCAGCACGTCCGGCGTCGTGATCCTGTCCTTCCAGAAGTAAAGCCCGCCCGCGGCCTGAACGCTTTTCGGCGCTTTCTCGTTCAGGATCCAGCGTGCTGCATCGATGAGATGAATGCCCCAGTCCACCAGGTGCCCGTGGCCGTACTCCTTTTCAAAGCGCCATGCGAAGTGCCCGATGTTCGGCGAGTAGGGCAGCTTCGGCGCGGGACCGCACCACAGGTCCCAGTCCAGTGTTGGCGGGGGATCCTGCGGGGTGGCGTCACGCATATCGGCGCGGTAATTGATCTGCGCTTCGACCTCGATGATGCGGCCCGCATTGCCCTGCCGGATGTACTCGCCCGCCTGGCGAATCGCCGGGCTCTGTCGGCGTTGAAAGCCGATCTGCACGATGCGCCCGGCTTTCTGCGCGGCAGTCACCATGGCCTGGCCTTCGCGGATGTCGTATGCCAGGGGCTTCTCGCAGTAGATGTCCAGGCCGCGATTCAGCGCGTCGATAAACTGCAAGGCATGCCAGTGAGGCGGCGTGGCGATGATCACCGCCTGCAGGCCGTCCACGGCGAGCAGGTCTTCGTGGCGCTTGAAGGTTTTCGGCCGCTGGCTCTGGAGCGACGCGACTTTCGCCGCGGCTTTCTCGAGAGGGGCGCTGTCCACGTCGCACAGGGCGACCACTTCGACGCCGCCGGCCTTGAACGCGGCTTCGACGACGATCATTCCCCACCAGCCACATCCGATGAGGCCGAGTTTGACCTTCTCGGCGGGCTCAGCAGAGAAGCCGCGTGCCGGTGCGATGCTCAACGCTGCGGTGGCCAGGGCGCTTTGGCGGAGGAAGGAACGGCGGTCGATGGAGTTCATGGCCCTGATATCTCCGAAATTGCGGCTGCGGTCAAGAAGCGGGTTTGTTAACCGCGAATGGACGCGAATGAGCGCGAATAGTCGGCACATGCATTCAACGCAGGAACCTCCGCCCAGGGTTTTGCCTCTTCATTCGCGTCCATTCGCGTCCATTCGCGGTTTGAAACGCCGTGATGTTCTCAGGTGCTGCGGGAAACGGCAATTCGGTGCTTGAGCGGCTTCGGGGTTCCGGCTCCTTGTGCCGGCTTTGCAGTGTTGTGCCTGACCATGCTCTCCAGTAACATCCGTGGGCGACGAGCCTGAATCGATTAACGACCATGAACAAATCATCACTCGCGCGATGTGGGGCGGGGATTTCATTGCTGTCCGTGCTGGTGCTCGGCGGCTGCCAGTCACTGCAACCGGCAAGGCATGCTTCCGACGACGGAGCGGGCGCGTATGCGACGGGGCGCTACCGAAACCTGTTCGCCGAGGCGGGCTACAGTCAGGAGGAGATCCGGAGCAAGATCGACGGCGCGTTTCAGCAATTGTTTCATGGCGATCCGGCGAATGAAGCGGTGTACTACGAAGCCGGCAGCAACTCCAACGGGCCGCTTGCCTACATCACCGACATCAAACACCGGGATGTGCGCACGGAAGGGTTGTCGTACGGCATGATAATCGCCGTGCAGCTCGACAAGAAACGCGAGTTCGACGCGCTGTGGAACTGGTCGATGACGTATCTCTACAACGCGGACACCAACCATTTCTCGTATGGCTTTTTCTCGTGGCAGGCGCGAACGAACGGAGTGCGGATGAGCCAGTTTGTGGCGCCCGACGGGGAGGAGTATTACGTGATGGCCCTCTACTTCGCGGCGAACCGCTGGGGCAACGGGGAAGGCATCTACAACTACAAGGAACAGGCCGACCAGCTTCTCTGGCGGATGAAGAACCGGCACCGGATCACCAGCACCATGAATTGGCGCGGCGGCAGCCGCAGCATTACGGGTGGACCGCTGTTTGACGTGGAGCACAAGATGGTCCTGTTCACGCCGAGCGACGAGCGGATGCGTTTCACCGATCCGTCGTATCATCTGCCTGCGTTCTACGAACTCTGGGCCCGGTGGGGGCCGGAGGAAGACCGCGAGTTCTGGAAGGAGGCGGCCCAGGTCAGCCGCGATTTCTTTGTGCGGGTCACACATCCGGTCACGGGATTGAACCCGAGTTACGCGCATTTCGACGGTTCCCTGGTGACCAACTATGGCGGGCGTTACAGCACCAATTTCACCTACGACGCCTTCCGGACGGCGGGCAACTGGGCGGTGGACTGGTCGTGGTGGGCGAAGGATCCCCGGCAGCGCGAATTGAGCGATCGATTGCAGGCGTTCTTTGAGTCACAGGGCACGAACTACGGCTGCCAGTTCACGCTCGATGGCGAGCCGTTTGAAGATCGCCATGCCGAAGGGTTGGTCGCCATCAATGCGGTCGCGAGCCTTGCCGCGACGGATGCCGCGCGCGCGAAACGGTTTGTCGAGGCGCTGTGGAACACGCCGACGCCGGCGGGACTGGAGCGCTACTACGAGGGGCTGCTTTACATGATGGCGCTGTTGCATTGCAGCGGCGAGTTTCGCATCTGGATGCCCCAGTAGCAGGAACACCCACCATCCAGGGAACGGCAACGGCCCTTATTGCCGGATGCGGGATGTTTCCGTGCAGTCCTGTTCTTGCGCCTGCCACGGAAATCCTCTACAAACGCCCCATGCAACCCCGCGCCCTGGTTCTGCTTCTTCTGCTCTGCCATGTTCTCCATCTCCACGCCGCGGATGATTACCGGCTGGGTCCCGATTCCATGCCGCAGGACAACGTGCCGCGAGGCAGGCTGATCGGGCCGCGGACCTGGGCCAGCGACATCTTCCCGGGTACCACGCGCAACTTCTGGATTTATGTGCCGGCGCAGTATGACGGCAGCCGGCCCGCCTGCGTGATGGTGTTCCAGGATGGGGAAAGTTACACGCGCACCAACGGCGATTACCGCGTCCCCATCGTGTTTGACAATCTCATTCACAAGAAGGAAATGCCGGTGACCATCGGCATTTTCATCAACCCGGGACAGCGCACCAACGCGCCTCCCGGCGGACGCGGCGGCAGCAATCGATCCTTCGAATACGACACGCTGTCGGACCAGTACGCGCGCTTCCTGATCGAGGAGATCCTGCCCGAGGTCGGGAAGGAGTACAGGCTCACCGACGATCCCGAAGGCCGCGCGATTGTGGGATTGTCCTCGGGGGCGATCTGCGCGTTCACGGTGGCGTGGGAACGCCCGGACGCGTTCCGCAAGGTGGTGAGCACGATCGGCAGTTACACATCGATCGCGTATCGTCCGGCGCGGGATGGGGAGCCGATGCGTCCCGGCGGAGATCTGTATCCGACGCTCATTCGCAAGAACCCGATCAAACCCATAAAGATTTTTCTGCAGGACGGCTCGAATGATCTGGACAACGAGCACGGACATTGGTTTCTCGCGAACCAGGAGATGCTGGCCGCTTTCGAATGGGCCAACCGCAATGCCGACCGGAGGAACCTGCCGGGTCCGCGTTACCAGGTGAACCATGCGTGGGGAGACGGCGGGCACACGGGGAAGCATGGCGGTTCCATCTTCCCGGATATCCTGCGCTGGTTGTGGCAGGGATACGAACCTTCGAATTGACGGCGCGAACATTCAAATTCAACGCCCGACATTCAACGCTCAACGATCACGGTCTGGAGCGCGGCATTCATGCCGCTTCAGCGTTCGAGACGAATCGGACGAACGACAACGGACGGTGGCCTATTGTCAAGCGATGCTCGGATCGCCGGCCGTGAACGGGCCACTGAAACCGCGGCTGCATGCATGCCGTTTCGGTGGGGCGAGCGTCCTCGCGAGCCGTCATTCGACCAGCATGATCGAACAATACGCATGGGCCTTTCGAGTGGCGTTGAGTGTTGAGTGTTTAATTCCCCAATCCGGCTGCGCGCTGGCAGAACCTGGAGACTCCTCTCGTCCACGTGCTGCGGCTGGTCCCGCTGCGCGGAACACAGCCGCGCTCCATTCCCATGGAGCGCGGCGTTCAGAGCCGCTTCAGGGTGCGAATGCCGCCTAACGCATCGATCTCAGCTCCACCATCCCATCGCCATCGTGCGCGAAGCGACCCGAGGTTCGCGCTCCCGAAAGCAAGTGCGACTCACCACTGTCGTTGTCCGAGCGTTCGCGCAACGCCCGCGTCAATCGTCAATGCGAGGTCAGTTGATTCGCACGACCGCCGTGGAGTAGGCGGGGAGCTCGAAGCTGACGCGTTTTTCGGTCAAGCGCGCCACGCCGGGTTTTGCCTGCACAGCGGCGGGGTTGGCGAGCGTGTTGCGCGCGCGCAACGAGCCGGGCGCGACGACTTCCATCGACGCAATCTTTGGCGAGAAGTTCCCGGTCAATTCCACTTCGACTTTTCTCGCTCTGTTTTGCGGGTTGACCGCCTTGAGCACGACGGTGCGGCCGTCCTCGGTGCGGGTGGCGACAATGTTGCATCCCTGCTGGTTGCCTTCGATCGGCAGGAACTGCGGCGCGAAGTTGTCCCACCAGAGTTTCATGACGACGTAATTCGGCGCCGGGAACCATCCGGTATGGTCGAAGTTGATGAACGCGTTGTCCCATGCGCCGGCCGAGGTGTGGCGCAGGAAGAGAGCGGGGCCGCCCATGGTGAACTTTTTGCCCTGGCGCTCGTAGGCGTTCAGCAATCCGCCGGCGTACAACCCGGTGCGCCAGTCGGTGGACTGGGCGTTCCATTCGGAGTTGTAGATCTCCATCGCCGGGTTGGCCGATTGGGCGATGTAATCGGCGAGTTCCTTCAACAGGTTCTCGTAGCGCGTGACGCCGGACGCGAAGTTCTGCGGGTCCTCGTAGTTGTGGATGCTGATGTAATCGATCAGCGGCGCGCAGGCGTCGATCAGCGCGCGGTTCCATTGCATATCGAAGCGGTTGCCGCCGCAGGCGATGATCTTGATCGGCACGCCCAGTTGCTCGGCCCTGGCGCGCATCGCAGGGGCAAATTTCTGCACGATCTCGATGTAGGCGTTGACGCCGGCCGCCCATGTCTCGTTGTCAATTTCCCAGTAAACGACGTTGTAAGGCTCCGGATGGCCGTTGGCGGCGCGGAGGGCGCCCATGGGCGTTGACGCGTCACCGTTGCAATATTCCATCCAGTCGAGCGCGTACGGCAGGTAATCGTCATCGGAGGGCAGACGGAACTGCCCGGGCGCGCCGCAACCGGCTTCCAACAGTCCGGTGTTGATGACCAGGAGCGGCTCGGCGCCGACCGCGCGGCAGAGCTTCATGTATTCGTCCGTTCCGAACGAATTGATATCCTGGTCCTCCCACATGTAGGCGGAATAGATGCGCCGCTGGTGCTGCGGTCCCACGGCGTCCCTCCAGAAATACACCGAAGCGAAACACCCGCCGGGCCAACGGATGATCGGCGGACGCAGCGCGCGCACTGCTTCGAGCAGGTCGGGGCGGAAACCGCCGGTTGCGATCGCGTCCTCGCCCATCATGTTCACGTGATCGATCTTGACCGAGCCGGGCCCGAGCGCGGTGATTCGCAGGGTGCCGTTGACGGTGCTGCCGCTGCATTCGATGCGGAAGGGGTGCTCGGCCCAGCCGAAGGTGGGCGCGCCGAGCATGGCGGAGCCGAGAACCGTTTCTCCGTCGAGCAGCTCGACCTTCACTCCGGCCGGCAACGCTCCTTTCATCCACACGGAACCCTGGTAGGCCTGGGGTGTGAATCGGAAACTGTGTTGTTGAATGCCCGTGGGCGGGCCGTCGCTGATCAGTTCGACGCTGTACTCGTTGTTGAGCGCGTCGGTCACCCGGCGGGCCTTGCCGGAACCGAAATGGCTCCAGAAATCGACCTCGAATCCTTTCTCGGGCAGATCGGGCACTCCCGTGAAGAGTTCCTTCGATCCGTCGAGCGTGGTGACCTTGATATTGCGATAGCGTGCGTGCGTGCCCCAGGTGCCCAGCCCGATCATGCCTTTCAGGAACGGGTTCCGATCGTCGCGCATGTCGATGATCTGTTGTCCGTCGAGCCAGCATTGGATGCGATTGCCTTCGCACCGGATGCGGATGTCGTACCAGCGTCCGGTTTCGATGCGTCCGTCTCTGCCCTGGCCGATGATGCCGCGCTGGCCGTTGTTTTCCTTTTCGATGGCGTGGCGTGTGTTGTTCCAACCGCCCAGGTTCAGCCAATAGAACGAGTCGTTGTCCTCGGCCCGGAACAGCACCATGAAGCCCTCCTGGCCGCGCTCCTTCAAACCCTGAAGGCTGACCTCGTAGTTCTCCCATGAAGGATCGCCGAACACGAAGTTGACGTCAGTGATCAGCGAGGATTGGACGATTTCGCCATTCTGAACGGACCAATCGCCGACGCCCGAATGGCTCAGTTCGAAGCTGCGATTCCAGACCAGTTCGCCCCAGAGCCCGCCGTTGACGGAATGGTAGATGTGTTCGAGGAAATGGCCGTACACCTTCGGGTTCACGTTGTGCGACGGAGTGTCGATGTCCACCCTGAGCCGGACGGTTTCCTCGGCGGCGCGCGCGTCAGGCTGCAGGGGCAAAAAGAGGAGCAATCCGACCAGAGCAGGGATTGCGGTGTGTTGATTGCGATTTGTGAAGAACTTCATATTGGTCACCACAAAAAAGTTCGTATTGAGCCCGGTGCTCGCTACCAGGCACGGCAGCAGCGAGGAAGCGAATGCGCTTCGGCCTCCACCTTATCGGAGTTTCACCGGTGTTCAAACGTTTTTCCTGCCCTTGAACAAATCTTGTGCGACGGGTATCTATTCATGGCAGTGAACCCGCTTCTCAGAGCTCTGGCGTTGATGGTTTGCGTCGTCTGGACGCTGACGATCAACCATTGCGCTCTGGAGATGGTGGCGACGTTCGAGTTTCTCGCCTGCCTGCCGGATCAATCGGCGTCGCATCAGCCTTCCGACTGCGGGGACGCCGACGCCTGCTCCACAGTGGAGGACGGTTTCTACCGGCCTGAACAGGATTCGTCCCTGGATTCGCAGGTCGTTGCAGGTTGTTTCCAACCGGCGGTGTTCGAGCTGGTGCCGCGGGAGGGGATCATCGCATCTGCGACGTCCGCCTTGCAGGATGTCGCGCCGCCGGAGCTGGTTCGGACCTGGTCATTCCGCACGCGCACCGCCGCCGCGGCGCGCGCTCCTTCTTTCGCGTAAGCCTTCCCTCGAGGACCATTGTGTTCCGGCGCTTCCGGCGCCGCTGTATTCCCGTGAACCTGCCGCCACCTCGTGGTGCGGCTCTGATTATGAAGACCCGATTGATTTTCAAACGCACTTTTGCCGCGTTCGCCACTGGAGCGATCAGCCTTGCTTCGGCGCAGGAACCGGCTGTCCCTGAATCCTCCACCAACAGTGCGATGACGCTGGAAGCCCTCGCGTCCGAAGCGGTCGCGAGCAATCCCGAATTGCGCTTCTACGAGGCCCAGATCGCGGCAGCTCGGGCGGGCCGCCGGCAGGCCGGTGTGCTCGAGAACCCCGGGCTGTCCGCGTCCGTGGGAGCCAAACGAGTCTCGGGTGCCGGCGCTTCGTCCGAGGGCATTGCCTGGTCGGCGTCGGTCCTTCAGTCCTTCGAGCTGCCCGGGCGGTTGTCGCTCCGCAAAGCGATTGCGAACGGCGATATTCAACTGGCCGAGCTTGGGTTGGCGCAGTTCAAGGCGGCGCTGGCCGGAAGAGCGCGTGTGTCAGGCTACAAATTGTTCGTTGCCCAGGAGAAGGCGCGCGCGACGGCCGAGGTGGCCAATCGCCTCCAGGAACTGCTGGATTTCCTCGTGCAACGCGATCCGGCCGGCATCGCGCCCCTGCTTGAGACGCGCATCATCGAAGCCGGCGTTGTCACGTTTCGAAAGCAGGCAATTGAAGCGAGCGAAGCCTTGCAGAGCGCGTTGTTCGCGGTGAACCGGCTGCGTGGTCGGCCGCTCGACACGCCGTTGCAGGTGGACGCTGCCGATGTGCAATTGCCGCCGGTGCCGGACCGCGAGGCGTTGCTGGAGTCGGCGCGGCGGAACAACTTCGACATCCGCATGCGGCAGGTCGAGCTGGAACAACAGGGGCTGAAGGTTGAACTCAGCCGGAACCAGCGTTGGCCGGACATTGCGCTGGGCCCGACGGTGTCCCGCGAGGAAGCGGGTGAACGCGAGACCGTGATCGGCATTGGAATCTCCCTGCCGCTGCCGATCTGGAATCGAAATGCGGGCAATATCGAGACGGAACAAGCCCGGCGGCAACAGGCCGAGACATCATTGTTCCTGGTTCAACTGGAGGTGGAGCAATCGGTTCTGGAGCAATGGCTCGCGTATCGGCTTCGGAAAGAGGAACTGGACCGCTGGCAGCCGGACGCGATCCAGCGTTTCCACCAGGCAGCCGACCTTGGTGACCGGCATTACCGGCTCGGTTCGCTGCCCGTGGCGACCTATATCGAACTGCAACGGGAGTATCTGGAGGCGTTGGATTCCATCCTGTCGCTGAAGGCCGAAGCGCTGGAAAGCGTGCAGAAACTGCAGGTGCTGACGCAAACGGAGCCTGGGCGAATTGCTGCTGCCGAGGCGCGGGTGACGGGTGGAGGGGGACAGGAATGAAGGAATTGCGCAGAGCTTTCGGCGTTCATCGGATGCTGGATGTTCGATGTTGGATGATGGATGTTTCGCGCGAGCCATTGCACGATGATGGTGATCGTACGACGGCTCGCGAGGACGCTCGCCCCACCGGAGTCACACGACGGCCTGCGATGATTTTCCACTCGCGCCTTCGCACGTTGCTGCGGGTCGCAAACCCGCCGTCCGGCGGGGTTCTCGCCGCCCTCATGGCTTCGGCGTTTCTGTGTTGGACCGGTTGCGGCGGAGACACTCACGACCATGCCCATGATCATGACCATCACCACGGGCATTCGGCGCAGAATCATCACGACCACGATGAACATCACGAGGAGCACGACGCGCATGATCACGAGCACCACGGGCATGAGCACCATGGCGGGGGATCGCTCGGAGCCGACTTCTCCGAGAAGGACGGGATCCGGTTGAGCGCGGCTGCGCGCGACACCATCGGCCTGCAGACCGATGCGGTCGGATGGCGGGAGCTCGCTCTCGAGTTTTCTGTTGCCGCGCGGGTGTTTCATTCCGCCCATCAGCATGGGGAGGAATTTCCTCATCATAAGGAGGGCCACGCCTATGCGAACGCCATGATCCCGTCCGCAACGGCGAATCTTCTGCAAACCGGCCAGATGGCGAAGATTGCGCTTCCGGGTGTTCCCGGGGCGACGTTCGAGGGGCGGCTTACCAGTCTCGATCGCGAAGCTGCGCGCGCCATCGGACAGGTCGAGGCGGTGATCGAAATTCCGGATCCCGAAGAACGCATCGAGTTCGGCGCCTTTGTCCAGGCGCGCTTCGCCGGCCGCGAGCGGACTGCGCTGGTGATCCCGCGGGGCGCGCTGGTCGATGCCGCTACGGGAGCGTTCGTGTACGTGCAGAACGGCGATCGATGGCGGCGCGTTCCGGTAAAGACCGGCGCGGCGAATGACGCGTTTGTCGAAATCCTCGACGGCGTGCGGGAAGGGCAGGTGGTCGTCAGTCAGGGCGCCGTGGATCTTTGGCTGATTGAATTGCGTTTCACCCGCGGCGGCGGTCACGCGCACTGAACGGCTATGATTGATCGCATCTTCGAATTCGCCCTGCGCCAGCGCGCGTTCGTTCTTCTGGCGGCCGCGATGCTGGCGGCCGTCGGCATCTATTCCGCCGCACGCCTTCCCATGGACGCGGTGCCGGACATCACGAACGTCCAGGTCCAGATCAACACCGCGGTGCCGTCGCTTGCGCCCGAGGAGATCGAGAAACTCGTCACGTACCCGATCGAGATCGAAATGGGCGGGATTCAGGACCTCGTCGAAATTCGCTCGTTGTCGAAGTTCGGGCTGTCGCAGGTCACGCTGGTTTTCAAGGAGGGAACGGACATTGAGCGGGCGCGGTTGCGGGTGACGGAGCGGTTGCAGAAGGTGATGCCAGAACTGCCGCCGGGCACCGCGCCGCCGCAGATGGCGCCGGTGACAACGGGCCTTGGCGAGATCTACTTCTACGTGCTGCGATACGCGGAGGACGCCCCCAACGCGGCGCCGACGCCGGAAAGCCGGTTGATGGAACTGAAGTTGATCCAGGAATTCGTCGTGGCGCCGATGCTGGTGGGTGTGGAAGGCGTTGCGGAGGTCAACACGGCCGGAGGGTATGACAAGGAGATCGTGGTGTTTCCGGACCCGCAGCGGCTGATGAGCGTGGGATTGACGTATGACGATCTGGCCACGGCGATCGAGCGCAACATGGAGAACGCCGGCGGCAGCGTCGTCGAGCAGGCGGGCGAAAACATTACGATCCGATCAGTCGGCCGTGTGCATTCGGCGGAAGAGATTGCGCAACTGCCGGTGAAGTTCGGCGCGGGTCGTCTGGCGATCCTGGTGAAGGACGTCGCGGAAGTGGGCATCGGCTCGCGTGTGCGCACCGGCGCGGCGGTCTACAACGGCGAGGAGGCGCTGATCGGCACGGCCCTGATGCTCCACGGCGAGAACAGCCGGGCGGTGGCCCGCCGCGTTCATGAACGGATCCACGAGATCCGGAAACGCCTGCCACCGGGCGTCGAAATCACAACGGTGTACAACCGCAGTGACCTTGTGGATCGCACGATTGCGACGGTGCGCAACAATCTTGCCGAAGGGGCGGTGCTTGTCATTGCCGTTCTTCTGTTGCTGCTGGGCAACATCCGCGCGGCCGTGATCGTGGCGTTGATCATTCCGCTGTCGATGCTCTTCGCGGTGACGGGCATGGTGCAGACGCGCGTGTCGGGCAACCTGATGAGTCTTGGAGCGATCGATTTCGGTTTGATTGTCGATGGCGCGGTGGTGCTGGCGGAGAATATTGTGCGCCTGTTCGCCCAGCGCCAGCAACAGCTCGGGCGCGCGCTCGATCGCCAGGAACGGATCGCCACCATCCTCGAAGCGTGCCGGCAGGTGGGGCGCCCGATGGTGTTCGGGGTCGCCATCATCACCATCGTCTATGTGCCGATCCTGTCGCTGACGGGCGTGGAGGGGAAGACCTTCAAGCCGATGGCGCAGACGGTGATCTACGCGCTGCTGGGGGCGCTGCTGCTGGCGCTGACGGTGGTGCCGGCGCTGTGTTGCTACCTGCTGACACGGCGAATCCGCGAAGGCGACAACGTCATCGTGGGATTGGCGAAGCGGATTTACGCGCCGGTGCTCGAGTTCGCGTTCCGGTTTCGCTGGCTCATCACCGCGGGCGCGGTGCTGTTGTTTGCTCTTTCGCTGTTCGTGTTCGCGAGGATGGGCGCGGTGTTCGTTCCGCGGCTGGACGAAGGGTCGTTTGCCATCCAGATGATCCGCACCACGAGCATCGGCCTGAATGCGTCGGTTGAAATGGAGCGGCGGGCGCAGCGGCTCCTGCTCGAGCGGTTTCCCGAAGTCAGCCATGTGCTGTCGCGGATCGGCACTTCCGAAGTGGCGGTGGATCCGATGGGCGTGAACGTGTCGGACACGTACGCCATGCTGCGGCCGCCGTCGGAGTGGCGAACGGTGAACGGCCGCCGGATCACGAAAGAGGAACTGGCCGATCTCATGAACGCGGAGCTCGACACGCATCTTCCCGGACAGGCCTACCTGTTCTCGCAGCCGATTGAGCTCCGGTTCAACGAACTGCTTTCCGGCATCCGCGCGGACATTGCCATCAAGGTGTTTGGCGAGGACTACGACGTGATCGAGCGGGTGGCCGGGGAGATTCGCGAGATTGTCGAAAGCATCGAAGGCGCCGCCGACGTGGAGTTCGACGCGGCGGGCAGATCGCCCCTGTTTGAAGTGGCGATGAACCGCGAGGCGATGCAGCGCTACAACGTGCACGCGGGCGAAGTCAATGAAGTGGTCGAAACCGCTTTCGCCGGCAAACAGGCGGGCACGATCATCGACGGCGTGTATCGCTATCCTGTCGTAATCCGGCTGCCGGAAGAGGCTCGACGGAACCTGTCGGCGCTGGCGCGCATGCCGGTCCGCACGGCCGACGGTGGGCTGATCAGCCTGGAGCAGGTGGCGACGATGAACATATCCGAGCAGGTGAACACGATCTCGCGAGAGGCGTTCCGGCGGCGCATGGCGATCATGGTGAACCTGCGCGGGCGCGACACAGAGAGTTTCGTGCGGGAAGCGCAGGAACGGATCGCGGCGGAGGTGGAACTGCCGGAAGGCTGTTTCATCGAGTTTGGCGGCAATTTCCGGAACCTCCAGGAGGCGCGGGCGCGGCTGGCGGTCGTGGTGCCCGTCGCGCTGGCGCTCATCTTTGTGCTCATCTTCACCGCGTTCCACAGTCTGCGGCAGGCGATCCTGGTCTATACCGGGATTCCGTTGGCGGTCACAGGCGGGATCTTCGCGCTCTGGTTGCGCGACATGCCGTTCAGCATTTCCGCGGCGATCGGGTTTATCGCGTTGTCGGGTGTTGCGGTGCTGAACGGGGTGGTGTTGATCAGCTTCTTCAACCAGTTGCGCGAAGAGGGCCGGAGTGTGGCCGCTGCGGTGCGGGAGGGCGCCATGACCCGATTGCGTCCGGTCCTGATGACGGCGCTGGTAGCGAGCCTGGGTTTTGTGCCGATGGCGCTGGCGACGAGCGCCGGGGCCGAAGTGCAGCGTCCGTTGGCGACGGTGGTGATCGGCGGCATCATCAGCTCAACGTTCCTGACGCTGATCCTGCTGCCGACCTGGTATGAATGGATGGAGAGGGGGGAGGGGAAGAAAACATCCAACATCCAACATCGAACATCCAACATCCAATGAGAACAGGTCCAATGAGAACGGCTTGAGACCTTCCCTCGTCCCGCGCCGTTTGCGCAAAGAGGGAGAAGGGAAGAGGGGCGAGGACGCTCCACCGGGGATATCCGATGTCAGCTATTCACTATCCGCTTTCGTTGCGTTGGATGACGACGTAGCGCATTCCGCCCTGGGACCAGACGCGGAGGAGGACAGGACCTTCGGATTGCCGCAGCGCCTGGGCTGCTTCGCGGATCGTCCTGACAGGCTTGCGATTGATTTCGAGGAGGATGTCCCCTTCCCGCAGTGTGGCACGGAAGGCGGGCGTGCCCGGTTCAACGGAGATGATGATCAATCCGTTCAGGTGCCGGGGAATGTTCAATTGCTGTCGCATCAGGGGCGTGAGTTCCTGGAGTTCGAGCCCTTCGAGGAAGCCGCCGGCCTCGGTTTGTTCCTCGCCGGGGGCGGCGCCACCCATGGCCAGCTCCTCGCGGGGCAGTTCGCCCAATGTGATGTTCAGCTCCTGCTTCTTCCCGTCGCGGAGCACCACCAGCGGCGCCTTCGTGCCCGGCGGCGTTTGAGACACCCGGAAGCGCAGGTCGCGCGCGTTCTCGACCGGCTTGCCGTTGAACTCCACGATGACATCGCCCTCGCGCAGTCCGGCCTTTTCGCCCGGTGAATCGGGGCTTACCCCGCCGACAAGGGCGCCTTTGTTCTCCGGAACGTCGAACGCCTCCGCGAGCGCCGGGGTGACGGGCTGGATGAATACGCCGATGTATCCTCGAACCACGCGGCCATTGCGGATGATCTGCTCCATGACGGCGCGGGCGAGGTTGACCGGAACCGCAAAGCCCACTCCCTGCGAACCGCCTGTGCGAGTCAGGATGGCCGTGTTGATCCCAACCACGCGGCCCTGCGCGTCCGTCAACGCGCCGCCGGAATTGCCCGGGTTGATGGACGCGTCGGTCTGGATGAAGTCCTCGTACTCGGTGATGCCGAACCCGGTGCGGTCGGTGCCGCTGACGATCCCCGCGGTGACGGTTTGTCCGATACCAAATGGATTTCCGATTGCGAGCACGACATCGCCCACGCGCAGCTGGCTGCTGTCGGCGAACGTTGCCGCCGGAAGATTCCGGGCGTCGATCCTCAGCACGGCAATATCGGTGGGCGGATCGGTTCCGATGAGCTTCGCGGTGAACTCCCGGCCATTGGCGGTCTCGACGGTGATTTCTTCGGCGCCTTCGACGACATGGTAGTTCGACAGGATGTAGCCGTCCTCGGACACAAGAACGCCGGAACCGAGTCCCCGTTGCTGGCGTTCGATTTCCGGGAGGTTGCCGCCGTTGCCGCCGAAAAAGCGGCGCAGGAACGGATCGTCGAGGAACGGTCCAATGATGCGGTTGCGGACGGTTCTGCGGGTAAAGATGCTGACGACGCCCGGGGCGGCGTTGCTGACGACCGGGGCGAAGCTGTTGAGGCCGGCCTGGCGCTGGATGGGCGAGGGATCGTATTTGATCTCGGGCAATTCGCGGTGGTTGGTGCTCTCCTGGGAGGAGCAACTGGCGGCAACGCCGATGGCAAGCATGGCGGCAATGCGGCGCCGCGCGTTCAGGGAGACGAATATCTTCATGATCTCAATTCAGATTCCGGTGCGACGATTGTCTGTTCGATACGGTGGAAGGCGGCGAGGTGCATCCGGGGTGTTGTTCGCGTTTTGGCGGTGGGAAGGAGAGTAGGCCGGAATGTCCGGGCAGGACCGAAACAGATTCGTGGCGGTCGGACGTTTGCTGAGACCCGCAGAGTCGCTATCCGGACCGCGGGTCTGCGACGTCTATGACCCGCAGCAGAGCACGAAGGCAAGGGATCGCCGGATCCAGAACAGATTCGTGGCGAGCAGTGCTGTCGGCCGCTGCTGCGAGTCGCAGAGTCGCGGTCGGGAGATCAGGCCGCGGCACTCTTGTCTTCGAGCGCGACGGAGAGGACTTCATCGACGGTTTCCGCAGTGATGAATTTCAACTTCGTCTTCACCTCTTCGGGCAGCTCGGGCAGGTCCTTTTCGTTGAGCTTCGGGATGATCACGGTCTGGATGCCCGCGCGCACTGCAGCCAGCGATTTCTCCTTCAGCCCGCCGATGGGCAACACCAGACCCCGCAACGAGATTTCGCCGGTCATGGCGACGTCGGATCGGACCGGCGTGTTGGTGAAGAGCGACGCGACGGCCGTGAACATCGCCACGCCGGCGGACGGTCCGTCCTTGGGCACGGCTCCGCTCGGCACATGAATGTGGATGTCGGTGTCTTTGAACGCCTCGGCATTGATCCCCAGCTCCTGGACGCGGCTGCGGACCAGGCTGATGGCGGCCTGGGCGGACTCGCGCATGACGTCGCCGATGTGGCCGGTGAGCGTGATGTTTCCGCGGCCGGGATAGCGGGTGGCTTCGATGTACAGGATTTCGCCGCCAGTGGGTGTGAACGCCAGCCCGGTGACCACGCCGGGCTTGCCCGTCTTCAACCGGGTCTCGTGAATGTAACGCGGCGCTCCAAGAATTTCGCGGACCTGCTCGGGGGTGATGCCGACGTGCTGGCACTCGCCGCGCGCGACTTTGGCGGCGACGGCGCGGCAGATCGCGCCGATCTGGCGTTCGAGTTCGCGGACGCCCGCTTCATGCGTGTAGTCGGTGATGACTCTCTGAAGCGCTTCCTGGTTGAACTCACACTGCTCGGGTTTCAGTCCGTTCTCCTGGAGCTGCCGCGGCACCAGGTAGCGCGTTGCGATGTGGAGTTTTTCGGTCTCGGTGTAACCCGGGATTTCGATGACCTCCATGCGATCGCGCAACGCGGGCGGCACCGGATCCATGTAATTCGCTGTGGCAATGAAGATCACCTGCGACAGGTCAAAGGGAGCATCCACGTAACGATCCACAAACGCGTTGTTCTGTCGCGGATCGAGCACTTCGAGCAGCGCGCTGGCCGGGTCGCCGCGGAAGTCCGCCCCGATTTTGTCCACTTCATCGAGCATGATCACCGGGTTGCGGGTGCCGAGGCGGCGCAATTCCTGGATGATGCGTCCGGGCATGGCGCCGATGTAGGTGCGGCGGTGCCCGCGGATCTCGGCTTCGTCGCGGATGCCGCCGAGGCTCATGCGGGAGAACTTACGTCCGAGGGCATCGGCGATGGACTGGCCGAGGCTCGTCTTGCCGACTCCGGGAGGCCCGAGGAAGCACAGGATGGGGCCGCGCCCGTTCGGGTTGAGTTTGCGGACGGCGAGAAACTCGATGAGCCGGCGTTTCACCTTCTCGAGATCGTAATGATCACGCTCGAGAATGCGCTGGGCTTCGTCGAGGTCGAGGTTGTCCGGCGAGAGCTTCGACCACGGCAGGTCGGCCAGGGTTTCGACGTAGCTGACGATGACAGAGAACTCGGGGCTGGCCGGGGGAATGACATTCAGCCGCGCGAGTTCCTTTTCCGCCTGTTCCATGACTTCTTTGGGCGGTTTCGCTTCTTCGAGACGTTGTTTGAGCTTTTCGACCTGGGCCTCGGCGCCGGTGTCGTCTTCGCCGAGTTCCTTCTGGATGGCCCGCACCTGCTGGCGCAGGTAGGCGCGACGCTGCGCGTCGGTGAACTGCGAGGCGACGTCCTTCTGGATCTTCTGCTGGAGCTGCGCGATTTCGAGCTGGGTGGAGACCCGCAATTGCACGGCGCGGACGCGCTTGACCACATCGAGTTCCTCGAGGAGATCCTGCTTTTCCGGCACATCGAGCGCGAGGTTGCTGGCGAGGAAATCCGCCAGCAATCCGGGGTCTTCGATGTTCGCGAGCAGCTCGCGGGCTTCGACGGGAGCGTCGGGTGTGAGTTCGATCAGTTTGATGGCGGTGTCGCGGAGGCTGCCGACGGTTGCCCGCCAATGCTTGTCGTCGGCCGGCGGCGTGCTGGACTCGAGCACATCGACTTCGGCGCGAATGAAGGGGACCGCCTGGAGGACCCGCCGGATCCGGATGCGTTGGAGCGCCTGCACGACGATCAGCATGCTTTCCTCGGACTGGCGGATGAGCTTGAGGACCAGAACCGCTGTGCCGACCTGGTACAGGTCGATGGCAGCCGGTTCGTCCTGTTCCGCATTCCGCTGGGTGAACACGCCGATGACTTTGCTTTGCGAAAGGGAGTCCTGGAGCAATTGCCGCGACGAAGGGCGCCCGATGGTCAACGGCAGAACCGTGCCGGGGAAGACGACGATGTTGCGCAGCGGCAGGATGGGAACGGCGTCGGGAATGATCTCGTGTTGTTGGTCGCTTTCGCGCCGGGTGACGCCGATCACGGACGGGTTGCGGGCTTCCTAGTCGGACCTGGTTTCGACGAGGCTGGTGAGAGGGTTGGTCGGCATGCGAATCAGGCGTTGGTTTCCAACGGCAAATAGATCCAAAGCAGGCCGTTTTTCTGTTCGGCCGTGACGCGATCGACGTCGACGTCCACGGGAAACAGCACTTCGCGCTCGAATTCTCCGTAATCGATTTCCATGGCAAGCACCTGGTTGGCGTTGCAGATCTCGCGGCCGGGTTCGGGCGTTTCGCGTCTTCCGCGGATGTGGAGGCGGCGCGGCTGGGCCTCCAGATGGATGGAGTCCTTGCTCACGCCGGCGAGGTCGGCGCAGACCACAATGCAGCGGTCGCCGCGATACACATTGAGCGCCGGCGCCCAGCGGCGCGGCGGACTGAACTGCGAAAACTGCACGCGGGTCATTTCATAGACCACATCGCCCAGCCGCCCGTGAAGTTGACGGAGATACATGTTTCCCATGGCTTTTCAGGTATTGTCGGCGCGTTCCTCAAGGAAGTCGTGTTCGCTGTCGCGCACGACCAGGACAGGGCAGGGGGCGTGGCGCACGACGCGTTCCGCCGTGCTGCCGAGGACCATCCGGGCCAGGCCGGAGCGACCGGTGTTCCCGATCACAATCAGGTCGCTGTTGCACTCGCGCGCCATTTCGACGATTTCGTGGTGAGCGGAGAGGCCCTGGCGCACGACCGCCTTGACGGTGGCCGGTCCTGATACGTCCTTGCGCCATTCGGCGAGCTGTTTCGCCGCCTGCTCATGGTATTCGGTGGAGAAGATCTCCGTTTCGATGACCAGCGTTTGCGGCGGAGGCACGTGGACGATGACATGCAGGATCATCAGCTCGGAATGAAACTGGCGCCCGAGAGATTGCGCGTAATGAAGCGCCTTGCGAGAGGCATCGGAGAAATCGACGGGGACGAGGATCTGTTTCAGGCGCAGTTCCGGCACCGGAACCGGTGGCAGGCCGGCGTCGCCCGATTCGAGTTCCAGCACGACCTTCTTTGAGCGAGAAGAGGTTTTGACTTTCATGGGCGCCCTTTCCTGTCGTTGTGTAATACGATAGGCCCAACGGGCATGTATGCAAGGGAGGAAGGGAGATCCAACGCCCAACATCCAACACCGAACATCGAACATTCAATGGACGGATCGAACGCGTTCAAGCGGCGAATATGCCATGGCGTTCAGCGGACGAGCCGCAGGCACGCGGCGAGGATCAATGCGAACACGCCGGCAAACCTGGCGGTTGCTGCTGTGGAACGCCGGGACCGCAGGAGGAACGGGCTCGCAAGCATCAAGAACGCTGTCGCGATCAGGAAGCAATAGAACATTGGAATTACGAACCCGGACAAGGCGCGATAGACTCCCGTCGCAAGCGGATACTCCGGACGGTGTACGGCCACGTCATCCGTAACGTGAGCCCGTAGAGGCAGGCCACGATGACGAAGATCTCAAGCACGGCGAACAGGCGCCTCCAGGCTCGATTTAAATTCTGTCGCGAGACGCACATAAGGATGAACGATTGCCTTTGAAGTTTCCTTGCGCAGAAGATGATTATCGCCTGCGCAGCGACCAATGCGGAGCATGCCGCTCTTGTGTCGCCCCTGGATGTTCGATGTTGGGAGTTGGATGCTGAATCACCGAATCGGCTCCCCGATGTCGCCGGGTTTGAAGGGTGCGACCATCGGGTCCATCGGTTTGATGGTGCCGTCGGGGTTGAACTCCATCCGCGCGAGGCAGACCTGTCGCTTGTAGCCGCTGCCGTCCGGGATGGCATGGCGGTGATACGCCACGTACCACCGGTCGGTCCCGGGAACGTTGACGACGCTGTGATGCGCCGTCCCCACGGCGGGCCCGTTCTTCTGCAACACGATGAAGTCCTTCTCCGGCGATTTGACCGGCCCGTAGGGTGAATCAGCGATGCCCCACCCGACGCGGTAGTTCGGGCTGCGGGCGTCGTCAATGGACCACATGAAGTGATACTTCCCGTTCCGCTTGAACACGACGATGCCTTCGCGGAACTCGCGCAGCTTGAATTCCACCGGATCGCCGTCGAATGAAATCATGTCGCGGTTCAGCTTCCAGACCGTGGGAATTCCGTTTCCGAAATAGAGATACGCTTGGCCGTCGTCGTCGATAAACACGTAGGGGTCGATGCTGAACGTGCGGATCTTTGCGTCCTCGACCAGCGGCCGGCCGAGCGCGTCCTTGAACGGGCCGACCGGCGAATCGCCGACGGCGACGCCGATGTTGTGATTGGCGCAGAAGTAGAAGTAGTACTTGCCGTCGCGCTCGACGCAGTCCGGCGCCCAGGCCTTGTTCGTGGCCCACGCGAGGTCCTTCGAGATATCCATGAAGACGCCTTCCTTCTTCCATTCGACAAGGTTCTTCGAGGACCAGACGGCGAACTCGGTGGTGTTCCAGTTCGGGCGATCGGAAGTGGGATAGATGTAGTATGTGTCGCCGAAGACGCGGATGGCCGGGTCGGCGGTGAACTCGTCGAGGATGGGTTCGGGGGGAACGGGGGCGGTCGTATCGGCCCCGAGCGCCTGATGCGCGATGAGGAGAGCGGAAGAGAAGAGGATGAGTGATTTCATTGCCACCATTTGGTTGAGATGTTTGCAGTGCCAAGGATGCCCGAGGTTTCGGGTCCGGTAATCGTCAGACGATAGTCATACTTGTGTTTGCGGCTGGCTTCGCCGAGGTAACGATAGTCGGTGTTGCAGATCACCGCGATAACAACGTTGTTCTTGATGGGCTTGTCGGGCGGCGGGGTCAGCGTGCACGCCCCGCTCGAGACGGGCTTGCTGTAAACGACCGAATTGTCCGTGGCCCGATAGACGAGCTGGCAGCTCATGTTGGTGCTCAGCGGAGTGAACTGGACGGTGATGTTGCCGGTGGGGCTGGCGGTGGTCAGCGGGATCTGGTTGGCGCCGGACCAGCCGGGAAGCGTGCGCCATTCCGGGATCAGCGTGCCTCCCTGGTTTGTGGTGATGACGTAGCAGCGCGCGATCCACGGCGGCGAATCGATCCAGTAAGGCGACCATTCCGGGCCGATCGAAGAACCCCAGTTGTCATGGAGCAGCTTCTTGTAGGCATTGGACCATTTGCCGAAGTCGCACATGGCCTGTCGCGCGCGGTATTCCTGAATGAGACGTCGCGTCTGGCTTGGGCCCAGCCCGCCGGGGGCGGTGGCGAGGCCTTCGAGGACGCGGCCGAGGCAGTTGCGCCAGATCCAGGCGACGCTGCCGGGGGAAACGATCTCGCCCATGAAATGAGCGAACGTTTCGCCGTACTGGGTGCCGCCCAGCAACCGGCGCCACGTGCAGATCTGTGTGCCGTTGGTGAACATGTTCACGCCTTCGGCGCAGGGGCCGCCGAAGCTGTCGTCCTGAAGCCAGCCGCTGTAGCACTCGATGGGCATGAAGGGGGCCAGCATTGCGCCGGCGCTCAGCCAGCCCATGCTGCTGTAGTTGCCGGAGCGCTGCGCGTCGGCCGTTCCCTGCAGCCAGGTGTTGCCTCCCTCGTGGAACCAGCAGGCCTGTTTGCAGCCCGGCATGTCGGCGAGCACGGCGTGAATGGCTTCATGCACCACCGCGCCTTTCTGGAACTCACGGTCGGGGTAGGGACAGGCCGGGTCAAAGCAGTAAACGGGGTAATAAGACAACAGGACCATGGGCCAGTCTTCGCCCTGGTAATGGATGTTGCCCTGCCAGCCGCCGAGATCGTTGCTGTTGCCTCCGACGCACGTGCCCGAGCCGAGCAGGTAAACCGAACTGTAATAACCGCGCTTTGCCCGCTTGTCCGGCGGCCAGCCCAGGATGTTCCGGAAATAAATGAACTCCTCGTTCAACCGCTCGAGCATCGGGATCCACGCATTGGACGTGACCAGCGAATGCTTCCCGCCGCCGAATCGAAAGGCGAACCAGTTGTCCGGCAGCGTGACGGTTGTGGTGACGCCGGAGCAATCGTTCAGGATGTTGGACGGCGCGGCGATGGACGGAAACTCGTTGGTGAAGTTGTAGTTCAGATCCGGAATGTAGGGCGGCCACACGTAGGGCGCGTCAGGCGGGCTGGTGTCCGCGACCACCGCCACCGTCAGGTTTGTGGTGATAACCGTGAACCCGCCCACGCCCGTCACCGTCAGTTGATGGGTTCCGGGCGCCGCCGTTCCGGCATCCAGCAACAACAGGCTGTCCCCGTCGGGGAGCGACGGCGGAACCAGGCTGGCGGCCAGGTCCGCGGGCACACCGCCGACGCTCAGGCCCACGTTGTTGGTGAAGCCATTCAAAGGTGTGATCGAGATCCTGGCCACACTCTGAAGCCCTTGCGTGATGACGAGCGAATTCGGCGACAAATCGAGCGCAAACGTCTTTGGGGCGGCAAGGCGATAGAATTCGGCGGTTTGAGTCATCGGGACCACCACGTAGTTGCTCAGGCCATCCGACGCGGGAGCGGGCAGGCCGGAAGTGGTCCATGATTCTCCCGCATGCAGCGCGTGCGTTCTCCTGAGCATGAAGCCGGCGTCGCTGGCGGGCCAGGAAACGCGGAGTTCCGCCGGCGAAACCGGCTCGGCCGTCAGCGCCGGCGGAGCGGCCGGCGTCAGTTCGAGCAGGAAAACCCGGTCGCCCTGCAGCGGAACGCACGCGGTGTCCGGAGCGCCTGTTGTGTCGCCCCGATACGCGTGGCCGCCGGCGTAAACGTTCGTCGAGTTGCCGAGCCATTCGAAGAACGCGTTCAGATTGAAAACAGCGGTAAGGTCGAACCCGTAGGTGGTGTTCGGCTCCAACAGCACCGGCGCGTCGAGCCGGAAGTGCAACCACATGTTGTCGCCGTTTTGGGTGTTCATGTTCGACGTCGGCCAGCCCTCCGTTCCGGTGGTGCTGTAGGTCTCGGAGCGGATCACGAAGCCGGGACTGCCTGCCCGGGACGGGTCGGTGACGCGCACGGTGATGCCGCCGCCGGAAGCCATGCGCCACCATGTGGGCGCCGTGTTGGCGGTGTAGCCCGTGTGCCGCACCCAGATGTCCGTGAGCAGGTAACCGGCGTCGCCTGGACCGGTGAGAAAGGTCTGGCCCTGGCCCGGGCGATCATTGGCGACATAGGTGGAGGCGTCATTGGCGGTGCCGTTTGCCGCAGGAGGCGCGCCCGCGGGGTGCACGTTGTTCACATCCGCGCGCCCGCCCGCGAAGTTGCAAATGTCGTGCGGGCCGGGTACCGGCTGAACGGGCGTGAGAGTGAGCGTGACTGCCGCCGAGGGAAGGGCAAATGCCATCACCGCGATGAGGGAGCATCGCTTCAGGAAGTGAACGGCCGCATTCACGGGTGATCGTGTAACAGTTTTGGCGGATGAAGTCACGATCATCGGGTCGGGCAGTATTTTCCACTGAGGAGGGACTTCGAACCGGGACGGCGGCACGCGGTCAGGGCGTTCTGGACACGCGGCAGGCGGATTCTCCAACCACTTCTTGCTCTCTATGCGGGAGAAATAGCAAATTAAGTGAGGTTATGATACCTAATTTGAATTTCCCTACAATTCTGCTGCCTTCACGCCTGAAGTCATATACCATGACGCATAAGTTGCATTGGGAGCCTGCGGGCGGTGCCCTCCAGGGCTCTAATCGACGGCAAATGAACCTGTTAGAGAAAAAGTCCATATGAATGCAAGATCGCTCCAACAAACCCTGCTGATTCCGTTGGTCGCGGCTTTTTTTGGCGTAGCCGCGTCCGCTGATGCCGACCTGATTCACCGCTGGAGTTTCAACGAGTTGTCCGGCACCACAGTGCAGGATTCGGTGGGCGGGGCGCACGGCGCCTTGAAGCAGATTGTTGTGGACGGCACACCGGCGGGGTCGCTGCCGTTTCTGGATGGCGTGCAAGCGACGCTGGATGGGGTGGGGGGCTACATCGATTTGCCGAACGGGCTGATTTCGGAACTGACCAACGTGACGTTCGAGATCTGGATGACGTGGCATGACGCGAGCCAGGCGATTCAGTGGTTGTGGGGAGTGGGATCAATCACGAATGCGCAGGCGGACGGGAGCGGGCTGGGTTCCCTTGAGGACACGGACGGAACCTTGCGGGACGCGAACGGCGGTTTGTATCTCGGAACGCGCTATTTCTATTTCACCCCTCAGTACGGGACGGGCGCGGGTGACCGGGCGCGAACGGGGGTATCGGACGGAACGGACGCGAGTCCGTGGACCGAGGAGCGGCCGGTTCTGCGGCTGGATGCGTTCCAGTTGCCTGTGGGTTACGAAGTGCATTTGGCGGTGACCTACGGCCCGACCGGCGCGCGATTGTTCTATCTGGGGAGCCAGTACGCGGCGGGTTACGTGACGAACATGATCCCGCTGAGCGAAATCGAGGACGTGAATTTCTGGCTGGGGCGTTCGTTGTATGGCGCGGATCCGATGTTTGCCGGGTCTATCAATGAGTTCCGGATTCATGACCGGCAACTGACGTCACAGGAGCTGACGGCGAGCTTCTACTCGGGCAGCCCGGACATTGTGAACTATGGCGCGGGCGCGGCGACGTCGCTGACGATGACCCTTGCCGACAACATGGTGGTGGGTTTTGTGCAGACGCCGCAATTGACGGCGAGCTTTGCCAACATCGGCACGATCACGATTTATCCGCAGGATCTTGACAGCTTCACGTCGTCGGACACGAACGTGGTGGCGATTGATCCGTTAGGCCGGCTGACGGCGGTGGGGCCGGGGAGCGCGACGATCACGGCGACGCTGGCGGGACTTCCGGCGCAAACGGCGACGATCAACGTGACGGCGTCGAATCCAGAGCTGAAGCACCGCTACAGCTTCAACGAGGAACCCGGGGCGACGACGCTGACCGACAGCGTGGGCGGCGCGCATGCGACGGTGGTCGGGCCGAATGTGATCCTTGGAGGGGGCGAGGCGTTTCTGAACAACACCGGCGGGTACGAGACCGCGTCGTATATCGACCTGCCGGACGGCATTATTTCGGCCCGGAGCAATATCACGATTGAACTCTGGTACACGTGGACGCGGACGGAGGGGAACCAGCAGCGGCTGTTTGACTTTGGCAGCAGCACGAAGGCGGACGGTTATGCGACGAATACGGGGAGCGGCCTGACGTGGCTGTCGTTGTCGCCGATCGAGTGGGGGAACGCGATGCAGTTGCTGTATTCGACGAACGGTAATCCGCCGCAGCTTACGCTGAGCGCGCCGCGGTCGCCGGCCAACGAAGAGGTGCACGTGGCGGTGATTTACGCGCCGGACAGCGGTCTGTCGCGCATTTACGTGAACGGCGTCCCGCGTGCCACGGGCACGGCTCCCGCGCGCCTGTCGGATCTCGTGGACATCAACAACTGGCTGGGCGTTTCGCAGTGGGACGACACGCCGTTTGGCGGCCGGTACAATGAGTTCCGCATCTGGGAGGGCGTGTTGACCGACCTGGACATCGCGCTGAGCCGCCATGCCGGTCCGGACGCGTCCGTCGTCGGCAATGCCGGCGAGCTCCAGTCGATCGAGGTGCCGGACCAGGTGTTGCTGATCGGCAATCCCGCGAATGCGCAGGCCATTCTGCACGCCAACTTCGAGAACTACCAGGGCGTGGAGATCCAGAGCATCTCGGGCGTGAGTTTCCAGAGCCTGGATACGAATGTGTTCACCTCCACCTCCGGCGGCAGCCTGAACGACGTCGCCCTGGGCACGGCGGAACTGGTGGCCAGCTATTCGGGTCTGACCGCCACCGGCACGGTCAGTGTCATCGCTCCGACGTCGGTCACCCTGGGCCTCACGAACAGGATGAAGGCCGGCGGTCTGCCGGTGAACGCGATCCTGACGGCCGATTTCACGAGCACGATTACGAATGTGAATGTCACCGGGTTTGAGGGTGTGACGTGGAGTTCGTCGGATACGAACGTGGCTGCGGTTTCGGCCACCGGCCAGGTGACACCGAAGAACCCGGGCGTAGCGGTGATTACGGCCAGCTACGGCGGGCGCACGGACGACGTGACGCTGACGGTCGAGTTGCCCGCGGGCTTCACGAAAGGCCAACTGATCCATCGCTACAGCTTCAACGAGGCTCCGGACACCACGACGGTGACGGATTCGGTGGGCGGGGCGCATGGAACGGTGATCAACCTGGTTCCCGGCTCCGCGGAGGACAATTTCAACGGGCTCGGCCAACTGGTCATGTCAGGCACGGGCAACAGCGGGTCTCCGGGCTCGGCCTATGTGGATCTGCCGAACGGGCTGGTGAGCGGTCTGAGCGCGGTGACGATTGAAGGCTGGGTGGTGTGGAGGTCCGAAGTGCAACACACGCGGTTCTTCGATTTCGGCAACAGCAACGCCGGCGAGGGATCCGCGGGCACCGGCCAGGGTTACATGATGTTCTCACCGTGGTCGGGCAGCTCCCGGACGCGGTTTGCCATCAAGCAGGGGACGCAGGCGGAAACCCCGAGCCTGGCGTCGAGCGTGGCGCTGACGGCGGGGCCGGATCTGATCCACTACGCGGTGGTTTACGATCCGCCGAACGGCGTGGTGCGCATCTACATCAACGGCCAGCGGACGGGCACGGCTGCGGTGAGCCTGTTGTTGAGCGTTGTTCAGGACGTGAACAACTGGCTGGGCCGCTCGCAGTGGTCGGGTGACGCGATGTTGAACGGGCTCTACGACGAGTTCCGCATTTACAACGGTCCGTTGCTGGATGCGGACATTGCCGCGAGCTACGCGGCGGGTCCGGATGCGCTTCCGGCGGATGCGCCGGCATTGAAGATCCGGGCGGAGTTGCCGAACCTGATCCTGAGCTGGAGCGCCGAGGCGGAAGGTTTCGAGCTGGAGGCCGCGGACGATGTGAGCGGGCCTTACAGTTCTGCCGGATTGCCGGCGCCGCAGCAGGTTGGTGATGAATACCAGGTCACCGTGCCTGCTTCGGGCCAGAGCCGGTTCTTCCGGTTGAGCAAGTGACACGGGATTGCACCGGCGCAGCCGTGGATCCGGCTGCGCCGGCCGACCCGCGACGGAAGAGAGAATGACAATGATGGAATATGGAAAGTGGATAAAAGACTCCCGAACAAGAACGGGCCGGGCATTTACGCTGATTGAATTGCTTGTCGTGATCGCCATCATCGCGATCCTGGCCGCGATGCTGTTGCCTGCCCTGGCGAAGGCCAAGGAACGCGCCAAGCGCACGAACTGCATCAGCAATATCAAGCAGGTCGGCCTGGCGTTGACGATGTATGCGACCGACAACAAAGATCGATTGCCAAGGAGTTTCCCGGGTGGCAGCGGCGGCGCCTGGCCGTGGGACATGTCGATCGAAACGGTGGACGCGATGATGCGGCAGGGGTTCTCGAGGGACATCCTGTTTTGCCCGTCGTTCATCGCGCAGAACGACGACAAGTACTGGTTTTTCAATAACGAATTCCGCGTGCTGGGATATGCCTTCGCGCTGGAAACGTCTCCGCGCGTCAAGCCGGAGGACCAGCAGTCGAGACTCTCCAGGCCCACACCGCGTCCTGTCAATCCGCTGGTGCCGACCGGGCCAAAGGTGGTGCCGCCGATCACGGACACGGTCCTGGTTGCCGATGCCAATCTTTCGATTGGATCGAATGTCGGCAACCGCAAGGCCAACACCTACGTGAACGTTGTTGGAACGTACGCCGACCTGGCGCATTCCAGTCCGCACATTGAGAGGGGCATGCCGCTGGGCGGGAACCTGCTGATGCTCGACGGCCATGCGGAGTGGCGGAAGTTCGACAAGATGGAAGTCCGCACAACAGGCAACAGCAGCACGGTGCCGGCGTTCTGGTGGTGACGCGCCGCGCGCTCTTCACGCGCAGGGTGCGAAGAATACTCTGGAACAATTGGCTGGCGCAGAATCCCTGAATGGCCCATATGAACGGGGCATTCAGGGATTGCTGCTTGTGGATTCAGTGCATGAACGGTGAGCTGTCCGAAACCCGACGGCCGGGCGCGACGACCGGCGTCCGATCGCGCCGACGCCGTGTTCCCGCAGCGGCGGCTGTTCTCCTCGCTGGTTCTCTCCCGGTTCTGGCCGCGCAGGCTCACTTCAGCGCTTCGCCGCCGCGGGCCGGCCCGAATGATGTTGGCAATTTTGTCGGGGCGTCGTTCGACGCCGACAACGCCGGCGGCAGCGGCATCAACGAAAACGGCGGCCCCCACAACGGCACCGCCAATGACCGGTTCACGTGCGTTGCCCACGGACGACCGCTCCAGGGGCAGACCTTCATCACGGGCGCCAACCCGAATGGCTACGACCTGGTGTCGTTCAGCGTGCGCGTTGCCGGGTATTCCAACAACATTGCGACGGGGGACAACGGCACTGCGTGGGATCTGGATGACGACGCGTTCTTCCGCATCCGGATCGGCGAGGTTCGCGACGGGACGAATTACTTTCCTTTGTCGCACCAGTACGCCTCCGTGGGCGGGCCGGGCAATCCGGGCCAGGGCCGCAGTGCGAACGGCCCCGGCGTCTGGATGACGTTCGAACTCGATTACCCCGTGCGCCTCGATCCGAACACGCTTTACGGCGTGGATCTCGGGCCGGTGAACGGTTCTTCCAGCCATTTTGAATGGCTGGGCATTCGCGACGGCGCCACCAATGGCAACCCGTTCGCGTCCGGCTCGGCCTATATCTCGGGGCCAGGTTACTTTGAGATCATTCCGATCGAGGCGGACCGGGTGTTTATCGCGCAACTGAAGCCGGCGGAGGCACCGTTTGCGTTCGCGCATCCGGGCGCGCTGCACTCGGAAGCGGACTTCATCCGCATGTCGAACAAGGTGGCGCAGGCGGCGCAGCCCTGGAAAGGGAGTTACGACATGCTGACGGTGAGTCCGTATGCGCAATTGAACTGGAGGCCGGCGCCGGTGGAATACATTGTGCGCGGCGGCAGGGGTCAGAACTACACGCGCTCGCAGCAGGACGCGGCGGCGGTGTACCAGTTGGCGTTGCGCTGGCGAATTTCGGGCGACACGGCGTATGCGGATCGGGCTGTGTTTATTCTGAACGCGTGGGCAAACACATTGCGGGGCGTGCGCGGCGACAGCAACCAGTCGTTGGCGGGCGGGATCTGCGGCGCCCAGTTTGCATGCGCGGCGGAGATGCTGAGCGCGTATCCGGGTTGGGTGCCGGCCGATCGGCGAAAGTTCAAGGACATGATGATGCGGGTGTTTTACACGGCCAACGACGATTTCCTGCACCGGCATCATGACAACTGTTCGACGCACTACCGGTTGAACTGGGACACGGCGAACATGGTTTCGATGCTGGCCATTGGCGTGCTGTGCGACAACAAGGCGGTCTTCGACCAGGCGCTGGATTACTTCTATCGGGGCGACATCAACGGCAACATTCAGAACGCCGTTTGGTTCATTCATGACAACGGGCTGGGGCAGACGGAGGAAGCGGGGCGCGATCAGGGACACAACAACGGCGGAATGAATTTTCTGGCCCGGTTCTGCCAGGTGGCGTGGAACCAGGGGCACGACCTGTTCGGATATGACAACAACCGCCTGCTGCGGGGCATCGAGTATCTGGCAAAGTACAATCTGTTTTACGATGTTCCCTACGTGCCGCATCGCACGTGTGACATGAGACAGACGGAGGCGGTGGTGTCGGAGGCCGGGCGGGGCGCGCTCGATCCGATGTTCGAGCTGATTCACCATCATTACGTCAATATCAAAGGCCTGTCGGCGCCCTTCAGCACGCGCGCTGCGGAATTGCTTCGTCCCGAACCCGGGCCGAACACGTCGATTCATCCGTCGCAGGTGGACTGGTTCGGGTTCGGCACGCTGACGTACACCCGGGAACCGTTCGAAGGCGACGTGCCGCCGAGCGGTTTGACGGCGAAGGTGCGCGGTTCGCGGGTGCTGTTGAACTGGTGGGGTTCCGCTTACGCGACAAATTACGTGATCAAGCGCGCGACGACCCGCGGCGGGCCTTACACCACGCTTGCCACAATCCCTGCGCACGAAGATCGGATGTTTTGGGATACCGCGCCTGCGGACGGGACCGCGTATTACGCGGTTTCGGCCCTGACGCCTTCCGGTGAAACGGCGAATTCAGGCGAGGTGGCCGTGAGCCTGCAACCGCGATTGATTGCCCACCTGAAGTTTGACGAGACGAGCGGCGCCCATGCGCGGGATGCATCGGGCAACGGCGCCGATGGAGTCCTGTCCGCGGGCGGGACCTGGATGGCGGGCCGGCAGGGAGGCGCGGTGCATCTCGCCAGGGATCGGAAACAGTACGTCGCGTTGCCGGCCGGCATCACGACCAACCTGAACGACTTCACGATTGCGACCTGGGTTCGTCTTTCATCGTTGAGTTCCTGGATGCGGATCTGGGATTTCGGGTTCGGCTCGCCGCTGGCGCGAGTGGAGAACACGCCGACGCGCTACATGTTCCTTTCGCCGCGGGCGGGTTCGGGCGTCGTGCGGTTTGCGATCACGGGCAGCGGCGGCGCGCTCGAGCAACAGATCGACGGCACCGCCCCATTGCCGGTGGGTGTCTGGAAACACGTGGCCGTCACGCTGTCGGGCAGCAACGGCGTTCTCTACGTCGATGGCGTGCCGGTCGGCACCAACTCGCAGATCCACCTGACTCCGGCGCAGCTGGGGCACACGACGCAGAACTGGCTTGGGCGCTCTCAATACGCCGACCCGTACTTGGACGGGATGCTGGACGATTTTCGGATTTACGATCGCGCGCTGACGCCGGCACAGATTGCCGCCCTGGCGGCATCCACGGATCCCTCTGTTGAAGCGGCGGCGCCGAGGGACGTGCCCGGTCGGAGGACATCCGCTGCATCCGGCGGTGACGAGTGGCGGCCCGACCGATAGACTTTGCGTTGACGGCCGCAGGCCGGCGGCCGAAGCGCGGTTGATGCTGTCAGAGAATCGATTTATGAGAAGGAAAGTGAGTGCGTTTAAACGCGGGCTGCGCAGCCTGTGCCGGATTCGCCGGGCAGCCTGCATTTCAACGTGTGTGGTCATCCTGTCAGGCGCCGCCGGTGCGTTCGCAGCGGAACCGGCTTCGCCTCTGACGCTGACGGTCCGCCTCGATCGGCCGGTGAAGGCAATCAGCCCCGACCTGTTCGGCATCTTCTTCGAGGACTTGAGTTACGCGGCGGACGGCGGACTTTATGCCGAGCTGATCCAGAATCGTTCCTTCGAGTATCACGCGACCGAACAGCTCACCTGGAATCCGCTGAGTTTCTGGGAGGTGGTCACGCGCGGCGGCGGACGCGGATCGGTTGCAGTCGGCGCCTCGGAACCTGTTCATCCGAACAATCCCCATTATGTTGTGCTGGACGTGGCTGAAGTCGGCGAGGGCGTGGGGTTGATGAATCCTGGCTTCGACGGCATTCCCGTGAGGGAAGGGGAGCGTTACGATGTCGCGGTGTTTGCGCGGCAACTGTACCTGGGCCGGCGCTGGGGCGGCGTTTACGAGGGTACCCCGCCGCCGCTGAAAGCCCGGTTGGAAAGCCGGGACGGGCGAAATCTGGGAGAAGTGACGCTGACCGGGCTGGACTGGCGCTGGAAACGCCTGACAGGAACCATCACGGCAACGGGGTCCGACGATGCGGCGCGCTTCGTTCTGCTCGCCACGGAACGCGGCGGAACGGCGTTGGACGTGATTTCGCTGTTTCCGCAGAAGACCTTTCGCAATCGTCCGAACGGCCTGCGCGCGGACCTGGCGCAGGTGCTCGCCGATCTGAAGCCGAAGTTTGTGCGGTTCCCCGGCGGTTGCCTCGTGCACGGGTTCGGCCTCGGCAACATGTATCGTTGGAAGGACACGATCGGGCCGATTGAGCAGCGGCGGGAACAGCCGAACATTTGGGGTTACCATCAGACGGCAGGGCTGGGTTACTTCGAGTATTTCCAGTTCTGCGAGGACATCGGCGCCATGCCGCTGCCCGTGGTGCCGGCCGCGGTGTGCTGTCAGAACGCCAACTTCACCGGCGGCCACGGCCAGCGCGGACTGCCGCTGGAACAAATGCCCGAGTACATCCAGGAAGTGCTGGATCTCATCGAATGGGCCAATGGCCCGGCCGATTCGGAGTGGGGAGCGAAACGCGCGGCCGCCGGGCATCCCGAGCCGTTCGGATTGAAATACATCGGCGTTGGCAACGAGGATCAGATCACGCCCGTCTTCAAGGAACGGTTCAAGATGATCTACGAGGCGGTCAAGGCGAAGCACCCCGAGATCGTGGTGATCGGTACGGTGGGACCGTTCCCGGACGGCGAGGATTTCGAAGCCGGCTGGAAGTTTGCCGATGAATTGAAGCTGCCCATGGTGGACGAGCATTATTATCGTCCGCCGCAATGGTTCTGGGACAACCTGAAACGCTACGACAGTTATGATCGCAGCCGATCCAAAGTGTATGTGGGCGAATACGCCGCGCACGATGACCGGCGGCGCTCGACGTTGCGATCGGCGCTTGCGGAAGCCGCGTATCTGACGTCGCTCGAACGCAACGGCGACGTGGTCGCGTTCGCCTCATACGCGCCCCTGCTGGCCAAGCGCGAGCACACGCACTGGAACCCGGACCTGATCTACTTTTCGAATACGGAGATTGTGCGGACGATTAACTACCACGTTCAGCAGTTGTTCAGCCTGAATTCAGGTGACGGCTACGTGGCGATGGAGTTTGATGAAGCGGCGGCCGGCAAGGCGTTCGCCGCATCGGCGGTCCGCGACAGCGGGACCGGCGATCTGATCCTGAAGCTGGTGAATGGAGCGAACACGGCTCGAACACTGGACATTCGCCTGGCAGGCGTTGGAAACCCGGCTGCGACGGCAACGCGCACCGTGCTGACGGGACCGAATCCGGCGGTCGTGAACGACTTCGGGAATCCGCGCGCGGTTGTTCCGCAGTCAGACGAGATTGCAGCGGGCGCGTCGTTCCGGTGCGACGCCCCGGCGCATTCGCTGACAGTGATCCGGATTGGAGCGCGATGAACGCATCGCAGAATCGAAAGAGTGAAACCAGGCGGCGCGAGCCCCGGTATGGAGTCCCGCCTTCAGGCGGTCGCGCTGTCTTTCTGCAAATCAACCGAACATCCTTATGAACCGAACTCATCTCATCGTTCTCGCCCTGGTGTCGGCCGCAGCCGTCGGCAGATTCACAGCACCAGCCGCTGACACCGCCGGCGCCCCGGCAACGGATGGCGCCGCCGAAGCGCAGTCTGCCAACATCATTCGTCCGGGCGAACGCTGGCTCGACGATCGCGGCAAACACATCCAGGCCCACGGCGGCGGCATTATCAAACTGGGGGATACCTGGTACTGGTTCGGCGAGGATCGTTCGGCTGACAACGATCGCGAGCGTCGCTACGTCGCCTGCTACTCCTCGACCAACCTCATCCACTGGAAGTTCCGCAACCAGGTGTTGAGGCTGGCGAACCCGGAGAACTTCGGCCCCGGCTGGGTGCTCGAGCGACCCAAGGTCTATTACAACGAAAAGACCAGGAAGTTCGTCATGTACATGCACATCGACGGCCCGATGCCCGGTCAGCGCGGCAATTATCTCCTGGCCCGCGTCGGCATCGCCACGTGCGACACCGTCGATGGCGATTATCAGTACGTCCGCAGCTTCCGTCCGCTCGGGAAGGAAAGCCGCGACATCGGCCAGTTCATCGACGATGACGGTTCGGCGTATCTGATCTTCGAGTGCCGGCCGGATCGGGGGTTCTACATCGCGAAACTGTCCGACGATTACATGGACGTCGAGAAGGCCGTTTGTTTCATCCGATCGCCGCTCGAAGGCGGCGCACTCGTGCACTATGACGGGCTGTACTACGTCATTGGATCGGCGTTGACCGGGTGGAATCCGAACCCGAACAAGTACGCGACGGCGAAGTCGCTGGAAGGACCGTGGTCGGAGTTCAAGGACATCGCGCCGCCGGAGACGAACACGTATGGGTCGCAATCGACGATGATGTTGAAGGTGGCGGGCACGAAGAAGACGTCGGTGATCTTCATGGCCGACATGTGGCGTCCGCGGACGCAATGGGATTCGCGTTATCTCTGGATGCCGCTGGAGATCGGGGAGGGGAAGCTCTGGCTGCCGGAGCCGAAGCCGTGGACGATTGATGTGACGACAGGCGAGACGCGGATTGTGAGAGAATAGAACGTCGAGCATCCAATAACAGACACCCAGGGTCCAGGGCAGGACCTCCTGCATTGCTTCGTCTCCGTCTTGTGGAAGTGACAGATTTCCGGACTTCCGGCGTTGACCACACGCATTCCGATGAATGCAGCCGGTGAAGGTGTCCGGACTTTTCCTGAGAAACCATTCCGTGGTGGACAACGCTCCTGTTGATGTGTTAGCAGGGGCGCGCCACTCCATGAAACGACATTTTTGCCACTTCGGGTTTGCCTTCCTGCTGTTCACCGTGTTGTTCGCATCGCGCGCCGTCGCCAACGTTCATTTCACGCTTTCCCTGTGGCACGGCTACGACTTCTTTTACCCGAACGCGAGCCTGATTGTGACCAATCCGGCACCGGTCACGTATCACCGCATTGAATCGCCCTCGGGATGGATCTGGCGGAACGCCGGGAGCGACAACAACGGAAGTTCGGGCCCTCTGGCCGATCTGGAGACCCTGCTTGAGGAATGCACCAACGGAGTGTGGAAGCTGTACTTGAACAAGGATGACGCGTCCGAAACGGTGTACTACTTTTCCGTTTCGGTATCGGGAGTGGGGACCGGGGAGTTTGGAGATGTTTCCATTCTCTACCCGGAGGACGGCAGTTCGGGCCTTGCCGCGGAGCCGACGTTTCACTTCACGGGGCCGGATCATTCTCCGTGGATCGACCTCTATGTGGCGGACCAGGCGCATGGGCTGACCTGGTACAGCGCGACGATTCCGGGATCCTCGACGAACTGGGCTCCTTCGGGGCCCCTGGCGCCCGGGGAGAACCTGCTGTCGGTGATACACCGGTACAACGGGCACCCGGGTATCAGCATGACCGTGCCGACGAACAGTGCCGGAGAGCCTCTTTCCGGGTGGTCTTCGTCGGCCACGCTCTATACGTACGGTTATTCCTCGTTCAACGTGAAGAGCGGCGGTTCGGGCGGAGGCGGACACAGGTTGCTGGCGCACTACTCATTCGAAGACGGCAGCATTTTCGCGACGGATGTCTCGGGGAACGAAAACCATGTTGGGTCCGTTTCCAGCACGGGAGGCGGAACGCGGTACCCGACCAACGAACCGGCGATCGGCGATTTCTCGGCGTATTTCGACAACAATGGCGGGGCGGGTGGCGGGTGGTTGAATCCGCCCACGAAGCTGCTGGCTACGCTGGCGGGGAGTTTCACCGTGTCGCTCTGGGTGCAAACGACAGAGGTGTATGGCGAGGACGACGATTGGGGCCTTTTCGGCAACGCGGGCCTGGTGAGCGCATTCACGGGGCCGGGCGACAACTGGGTGGTGCCGATGGCGATCACCGGATCGAAGCTGGCGTTTGTCACAGGCGGTTTTCCCGAGCACACGCTGCACTCGTCCGTGTCCATCACGAATGAAGGGCTGGTCCACGTTGCTGTCACGCGCGACCGGTTGACCGGTGAGAAGCGGATTTACATCAACGGCGTGCTGGACGCGGAAGGCATGGGTTCAACGGAACTGCTCGACTCGGCCGACGGCCTGGAGATCGGTTACAACAACGGGACCGGCTTCAAAGGGGTGATGGATGACATCCAGATTTACTCCGGCGTTCTGTCGCCGGCGGAGATCGCCTTTCTTTACGCGAATCCGGGGAGCACGGTGCCGGATGCCGGAGGCAGTGAACTGGGTGAAGCGGTCGATGCGCCGGAACTGATGTGGACCACCGGTGGGGATGCGGACTGGTTTGCGCAAACGGGCGAGACGCACGATGGCGCGGACGCGGCGCAGAGCGGTCCCATTGATCGCGACCAGAGCACCTGGATCGAGACCACGGTGCAGGGGCCGGGCACATTGTCGTTCTGGTGGAACGTGTCGAGCGAGGACGACGAGGGTTTCGATTTCGTGGAATTCACGATCGACGAAACCTTTGAAGCGATGATCTCCGGGGAGTGGGGATGGGACTATTACGAGGTGTACCTGGAGCCCGGCACGCATACACTGCGGTGGACCTATTGGAAAGACTCGGAGTTCGCCTCGGGCGCAGACGCTGCGTGGCTCGATGAGGTTCGCTTCGTGCCGGATATCGAGGTATCTCTCCGATTCAGCATCGAGCGCAGCCGCACTCCCGACGGCGAGTTCTTCCTCGGTTTCCCGCTCCTCGAATATGTCTCGGTGGAAGCCGTGACGTCGCATGAGATCGAGTCTCCCAATGGGCTGTTCCAGGGGAGCACGGACGGTTCAAGCAGCATCAATCTGGCGTCGCTCCAGGAAGTGCTTGACGAAGTCGAGGCCGGAGTGTGGCGGCTTTACATCAATCGCGGCAGCGCCTCCGAGCGCATCTACACGTTCACCGCCAGCGTCACCGGCATTGAGGAGAGCGACCTTCCGCCGGTGGAGATTCTGTCACCCCAATTGGGGAGCACGGTTCCGCCGGAAACGGGTTTTTCCTGGACCGGCCCGTCGGGTTACACAAGTTTGTTTGTGAATTCGTTTCTTTCGGCGGGCGGCGCCAGCGGCGGGATGACGAACCTTCAGCCCGATGTGATGGAATGGACGCCGCCCAACCCGCTTGTAGAGGGAACGAACGGGCTTCTCGTGTCGTATCGGTTCGAGCCGTTTGGCGGCGCGGAGTTCACCGATCCGGTGGATCCTTTCTCCAATCCGTTGACGTCCTGGAACTATTCGATCGACCTGGCTTCGAGAGCGACCACGCGTTTCATCGTTGGAAGCGGCCCGGCGGTCCCGGTTACGATTCTGAATCCTGCCAGGGCAGGTGCCGGCATTTCGTTTTCGTTGATGACAGAGAGCGGGCGAAGCCACACGGTGCAATCGGCAACGAACCTTTCCGGCGCGGTGTGGACGGACGTTACGAACTTCGTCGGGGACGGCGGTCTGATTCAACTGCAGTTGCCCATCGGGCCGGAACCGCAGCGGTTTTTCCGAGTGCGCAGCCAATGAGCGGCGGCCGGGTTGCCGGGCGCGGCCGACGGCGTCGTTTTTCCAGTAGGGAATTCACCCGATGGATGGAACGGCGTGGCGCCGGTAAATAGCTGTGTCGCTATGAAGAACGTTTCGCCTGTCAAACTGCTGGTTCGCCGCGCGGGGTCGAAGAAATTCCTGAGGTCAACCGGCCGATGGACCCGGAATGCGAAGGCGGCGTGCAATTTTCCAAACGTGCTCAATGCGATTCACGCGTGCCTGGCGCGGGAGCTGGATGAAGTGGAGCTGGTGCTCCGGTTTGACGGGGATTCGAAGGACCGCTGCCTGCGCGTGCGATGTTGTTAGCAGCCCGCGTTACACGAGTTGCAGCAGATGGCGGGTTTCGATCAGGAATCCCCACCACCAGGCGAGCAACAGCCCGCCGCGGAGGTAGAACCAGATCGAGAGAAAGCTGAGTACCACCCGCAGCAGCAGCAACGCGCCAAAGAGCAGGAGAGGCGCCGGGTTGGGCGAGGCTTCATGCTTGATCCAGACAACCCCCACGGCGAACAGGATCGTCAGCAGGACCGCGACGCGCCGGTTCTGGGACAGGCGGATCAGCCATGCGAACGGGGCGAACGTGAGGAACAACTGGAGGAAGGCCAGGCCGAACAGCATTTTCGCGAACCATTCGTCCATCGAGGCGGGATAGTCGGCGGGCGTGCGCAACCGGAGAAGGGGATCCAGGAAGAAGTGCAGATACAGCGCCATACCTGTGCCCGCTACGGTCGCCACGGCGAAATCGAGCGGGGGGATTTTCCAGGTGAAGACCGGCCGTCCGGTGTAACGCGTGTGCCAGGCAAACACAAAGGCCCAGAGCACGAAGCTGCCCACGAACACATTCGCTTCGAGGTACCAGATCGAGAAGTGCCGTTCGTGCCACAGCGCAAAGCGCGGGTAGCAGGCCAGCGCCGTTCCTGCCGCCGCCAACACCGCGGAGTTCACCACGCTCGGTTCTGCAAGCCTGCGCACAACTCCTTTGTAGCTGGCGGAGAATTGCAGAAACAAGCGCTTTAACAGGTTGAGATGAAAAACATCCAACAAGGCCGTCGGTGAATCACCGAGGTGGAGAGTCAGTGACGCTCGGCCACGCGCGCCCGACCGATTGCGGTTATCAGACGAGGGCAACAGCCTCCGCCAGGGCTGCGGCTTGACAAGCGCGGGGACGCTCGCTCCACCGATTGATTGCAGATTGCAGAGTTTGAGGGCGCTCGCTCTCGCTGCATCATAGGCGTTTTTCTTCTCGCCAGTTGGAAGGTGTCGCGTTAAACAGGCGCGCATGATCTCTTTCCATGCGGGTCTCCTGGCGAGTGCCGCGGAAGCGGGTTCCGCTCAGACACAGGCGGGCTGGGTGACGGCCATCCTGACAGAGCTCGGCAGAACGCAGGCGGCAGGTTTTCTTCTGGATGTCGTGAAATGGACGCTGCTGGGAGCTTTGTGCGGCGTGCTGATCGCCGTTTGCGCCTGCGCGCTGTTTTCGAGGCTTCAGTGGTACGACCTGCGCTGGCGTTTTGGAGGCGCGGTGCGCTGGACACTGTTCAGCGCCACGATCCTGATCTCCGCGGTTCTGTTCGGCCTTGCCGGGTTCTGGAGCGGTGCGATCAGCGGGAGTGAACGCGTCGTCACCCGCAGCCGGTTGGCGACGGACGTGTTTCCGGCGATCGCGGATGTCCTTGCCGACGGGATGGCGTGGGTGCAGTTGCACGCTTCCGGGCAGGACACGGACGACGCCCGGCGCAAACAGCTTCTCGAGGAGTTCCGGGCCGGCAAGTGGGAGTTGCGGGCGGCGCAGTTCATTGAGCAGCTCGAGACCGTGACCGAAGAAATGGTGACGAACCTGGTGGCCAGGCTCGAGCAATCGGCGCTGGAGAACACGCCGGGCCTGAAAGGCACCTTTGGCGAAAAACTGCTGCGGCAATTTGTCAGCGGTATCGGGCGCTCGTTCATCAAGGACAGGGTGTCCGGCGAGATGAAGAGTTTTGGAGCGGACCGGGTTTACGCGGCGATTCGTGACGGACTGGCGAAGGAAGCCAGCAAGGCGGGCGATCCACAAACGATTTCTCACCGGGAGATCTCGACGTTTTTGGTACGGGACGGGATTACGCCCGCGATTCTGGCCCCGATCCGTTCCACCGCGCGGTCGCAACAGATCCCGCTGGTGTTGATCGCCCTTGTGTTGATTGTGGCGCCGCCTGCGTGCATTCGATTCGCGCGCGGGCGCTTTGGGCGCCGGCCGGGGAACGAATCCACAGCTCCTGCGATGCCTGCTGAGGAGGCGAGACAGGATCGGCAGTAGGCAGGTTCGCTGAGACGCGGGGACGAGCCGGCCTCACCCCGATCGTTCGCGGTTTCAGGCCTTTTCCTGCTCGCGTTCGATGGAGTCGAAGATCTTCTCGAGGCTGTTGAGCGGCGTGTCCCGTTTCGGGTTCAGCACCTGCCGCAGGTAGTTGACGGCATCGGGGATGGTTTTGACCGATCGCGGCAGGGTGGCGCCGCTGGCGTTGGCGTGCCCGCCGCCCTGGAACTTTTCGGCGATCTTCAGGGCCTCGCCATTGCGGCTGCGGAAGCTGGCTACGACGAAATTGTTGGGGCGGCGAAAGAGCGTGACGAGGACGGGAAACCGGGTGGCCTGTTGCTCCAACAGTTGGTGCACAATCAGGTTGTTGTTGCCAATGACGGTTTCCACCAGGCCGACCGTGGGGCTGACTTCGGTGATGTTCGATCGGCTCCACTCGAAGCCGATGGGGTTTTCGATCCGGCGCTTGACGGCCATGACTTCGAGGAGCGGATGGTCCAGGAGCCTTTCGATTTTTCCCCCCAGCAAGGTATGCAGATTCCAGAACTGGTAGATCTTCACGAGGTTGGCGTAATCGCTGGCCAGCTCGAAATCCGGATCGTCTTCGAGGAACAGGTCGGCCACGTTGTTGAGGTGAACGAGCCGGTCGAGCTCGGGAGAGGCGAGGCCGCACTCGCGCGCCAGTTCGTAGCACAGCAGGCCGGCTGACTTTCCGAGGTCGTGAACCAGAGTGGCGTACTTCGGGCTGTGGTCGGTCGCGTGATGATCGATGACGACCCAGTTCGGCTTGTCCATGCGGGGTTCGAACGCGAAGTCGGTGACCCACGCCGCGCGCTCGCGCAATTCGCGCTGTTTCCAGAAATTGTAGTGATACGCCTCCAACCGAACGTCCACGCCGAACAACGCGCGGGCCACTCGCTGCAGCAGGACCCCGGCTACCAGCCCATCGAGATCGCTTTCATGGGTGATAATGACATCGGGCCTGGGAAATGATTTCGTCATTGCGCGTCAGGCTAGCGGAGGAACGAGCAACTGACCAGTCGGGAATGCAGAGGGAAACTGAAGCCGCCCAACGTTCAGGGGAAAGGAGAATGAACACTCAACATTCAACGCCCGACGCAACGGTCTGCCTTCGAATCCCTCCCCTCCATTCGCAGAATGGAGGGGAGGGACGGAGGGGGCCCAAAAGAAATTCGAAATTCGAAATCCTCCGGGACAATTCCGCGCGCATATGCGACAAGAATTGTCCCGGAAGGGTGACGGCGGATATCTGCAGGTGACAGGCCGTCGAGCCGATCTGCGGAAGTGACAAATCTG
>Ga0116168_1000279_pt1 | contig 52936 bp, 40 predicted proteins | sample AD_UKC129_MetaG_FD_89795 | JGI IMG/M metagenome (GOLD analysis project Ga0116168, IMG submission 89795) | Active sludge microbial communities of municipal wastewater-treating anaerobic digesters from Canada - AD_UKC129_MetaG | ecosystem: Engineered > Bioreactor > Anaerobic > Digestate | place... | reverse complement strand
TGTTCTCCAGCGCCCATTGGTGCTTGGCGCTGTCGATCTGCCGCAGGTTATTGATGCAGGCATTCGTTTGCGAGGTGACTCTTGCCTTGACAAGATTGGGCAGGGCGATCGCCGAGAGCAGACCGATGATCGCTACCACGATCATGATCTCGACCAGCGTAAAGCCTGCCCTCCGAGAGGGTTTTGTTTTCATACAACTACCGTTCTACTGCTGGATGCAGCGTGAACCCGGTAGCAGGCGGACTATTCAGGATTACTGTTGGCGTTCACGTATTGCCCGCTACCGACCGCATCTTTGGCATGATCAGAGCACAATCAGTGCCACAGAATGAGGCACTGCAAACTCACTTCTGGGCCCCTCTCTGGGCCATCAGGCTGGATCGGAGCTCGTCATGGGCGTCTTTCTCGAGCAACGCCTGCACGTCCTCCCTGGACGGAGCTCCCTTTCGGACTCTCTCCGTAACATCGATGGTTCGGGTACCCCAGTTGTACCACGCCATGTAGTGCCGATCCGGAAGCAGTTCGAACCCTGATTGGAACAGCCCATTACAGACTATCCTGAATGAGTTCACGGGGCTGATCGACGGGTAGAGATTGCTGCGGATCTGAGGCGGCACCAGATACGCATTCAAAATGGGCAGGCGTTCGCGCAGAAAGGTGTCCGTTCTGACATTCGACCATCTCCTTCCCATAGTGGCGCCGGAGCCATGGTCGGACTGCAACACGATAATGGGTTGATGGCTCGAGTTCTTCAGGATCGATTCGATGGCCTCCCGCACCAGTTCGGTCGCGTATATCAACTGCTCGAGATAGGGCTCGCGGTCTCTCCAGCCACCGGTGCCATGCTTGAAGTCCAGATCCATCAGGACGTCGTGGCGAACGTTTCCATGTCGGTCAAACACATACGGATGGTGAGGCAGGATAAAGTGGGCGAACACGAACTTGGGCCCGGGGCGCGAAGGCATCTGCGCGAGCGCTCGGAAGGACTCCAGGTGCAGGTCGGCCATCCGCAAGCCCAGGCCTCGGGCCGCCGTTGTGCGCAGCAACACCTGCATGAACTCGTTCTGCAACCACAATGGATCCGAACTCACAATTTCGTCGGCAATCCCGCTGTCCTCCGTACCCCGGAAGTTGGTTGCAAAATGAATGAAACGATACCCGTGCGCCTGAAACAGTTGTCCGACCAACGGATTGCGCGTCAACTCATAGAACGGCGCCAAAGACTCCGGATAGCGCGGCAGACATTCGAGGACCGTATCGAGGTAGTTGAGGTTCATCGACGATGCCAGGGAGAAATGGGTCATCGGGTAGTTCGCAGCGCTCTCCTCCGCAACGTAGAATCCCTTCTCGCGCAACCAACTTGTGAACGCGCCGTTGTCATAATCGTATACAGCTTTCAACACGTCCTCGCGCGCGTAACCATCCAAAATGATGTAGTACACGTCCGGATACGATGATTCTTCATCGGCCGGCGCCCCGGCATTTCGCGGTGTCTCCAACCGGCGCTCAACAGCGCCTTCAAACGCCGTCGGCCTGGCCGTCGCCACAAGTGCCCCCCTCCACGGCAGACGAACGACACTCAACGCAATCATGATGATACCCATCGCCATTAATACTCGCGAAATACCCTGTGGATGACGCACTCGCCTCAGAGCCACTATGCCCACCCCCAGAATCAGTGCTGTCATCCCACCAAGCAGCCAGTGGCAAAGGCTGTGGGAGGAGATCCATTCCCGACCAACGATCGCTTCAAAGGCGCGCCCGTATCCGAAGAAGAGGACTAGAGCCAGAAAGGCAATGGCCGACCCCCGATGTCGGTCCCGCATGCCGGCCCACCCGACAACCATAAGAACCGCAGCCAGTGACACCGCGAACAGAATTCCCATGGCAACCTGTGGGAGCCGGGCGTGCTCGCTGTTCTGGGCCCAAAGGAAGAGGACAGGGGAAACGCCCCAAAGCAGCGGATGGAACATCGATGCATGTTTCATTTCAGATTCGTCTCCAGCGCAGACCGAATTCGCCGTCGCAGGCTCAAGCGGCACCCGGAGGCGCTCCCAATCAGGAAGCCAGGCCTGGTGCCACACGGGGGGCAACCCATGTGCCAATCACCTTGAGTCTACCGGCCTCGAAACAAAAAAACCCGAGGCAATCGCCTCGGGTTTTGCTCGAAACTGTAGCGGGTTATTACGAGCCGCCGCCACCGTTGTCCGTCAGCTTGTGGCCTTGATCGTAAAGCGAGCAAGTCGGAACTTTGTCCGTGTTCTCGGCCTGGGCGTAGGTTCCACCCGCCGGGCACTTGATGTCCTCACCCACCTCGGCGCCGGTTGAACCGCGGCCGAGGTACTGCTTATATGTCGGCTCAGTGAAAGCGGGCAACGGTTGCCCGGCCCCGAGGTTGTTCTCCAGAGCGTACTGCTGGTTCGCAGCGTCGATCTGGCGGAGGTTATTGATGCAGGCGTTCTTCTGAGCGGTCGCGCGCGCCTTCACGAAGTTCGGAATCGCGATGGCCGCCAACAGCCCGATGATCGCCACGACGATCATGATTTCCACGAGCGTAAAGCCCGCCATACGGGAGGTCTTGATTTTCATACTACTAGTTTGCTTGCCTTTCTTGTTTTGCGGCGTGAACGCGGCAACAGGCGGGTTACCATTTCTACTGTTTTCGTTCACGCATTGCCTGTTGCCAACCGCAGGTCTGGTCTCAGCACGGCAAATGCCAGCCTCTATTCGCCACAAGTCTAACACAGCAACCCGCGTTTTGTTGCAAAAAATTAAGGCGCTGCCCGCAACCTCCTCGCCACCTCCCGATCCCGGACACTTCTGTACGGGTTCTGGACAAGCTCGCCAATCAAGCCCGCGCGCGACAATCATGAATGCTATCGATTCTGAGATTGGATGGTTCAGGAGGCATCGCGTCACGCGCGCCTGGAGGCAACCACGACTGTCGAAAGCCCCGGCATCGGGAGGCAGGAATCCAACATGCGGAACACCGGTGTCAGAAAGTTGTATATCCGCAGCTGAAAGGCCGAGATTGATCGCTGGCCGAACAGCGTGTTGGCAACCCACCATGCAAGCACCCCGGCCTTGTTGAAGTAGAACTGCCGCTCCACATCAAATCCCGCCGCCTGCATCTTCTCCTCCAGTTCGCCCTTCCGATACCGCCGAAAATGGCCGATCTCGCGATCGAACCGGCTGTAAAGCCTCGGATTGTAGGGCACCAGGAACACCACCCGGCAACCGGCCGGAACCGAGCCGCCCACATTCCGGAGAACGCCCAGGTCGTCCTCAATGTGCTCCAGCACGTTCAGGCAAACGACCGTGTCCGCCTCGAATTCCTGAAGCACACGATAGTCGTCTCGATTCAGCAAATCCAATCGCTCCACCCTCACATTCGGCACATGGCCCCAACGGCTCCGCAGTTCTCCGAGGTAATCCTCCCGATTGTCCGTCGCCAGCAATGTCGCGCCCTGCTTCAGCAATTTGCTGAGGTTCCCGCGCCCCGAACCCAGCTCGGCGATGCGCTTGCCCAGGTGCCTGCGAATCGACTCGTACATCCAGCGATTGAACCGCGGCGCCTGCTCCAGCGCGTCCAGGGCCACCTTGCCCGTATCCGCATAATTCGAGCTGAACCGATACTTGAGGATGAACCACAACGCCGCGATCCCGTCCTTCCAGGAGATCTTCTTGCCGTCCTCGTACGTGCGCCCGTTGTAGCGCACCGGCACCTCGTAAAGCCGCAGCTTGTTCCGGGCGACCTTCGCAGCCACCTCCGGTTCAATGCCAAAACGATCGGATTCAAGCGGGATGGCCCGGAGCGCGTCCGCGACGAACACTTTGTAACAGGTCTCCAGGTCCGTGAGGTTCGTGTCGTTCACCATGTTCGCCAGCAGCGTAATCAGCCGGTTCCCGACCGTGTGCCAGAAATACAGCACCTTCCGCTCTTCACCAATGAACCGCGAACCAAACACCACATCCGCCTTCCCCTCGAGTATCGGCCTCAGCAAGCGCCCGTAATCGGCCGGGTCATATTCCAGGTCCGCGTCCTGGAAAATCGCTATGTCGCCGGTCATCTCGGAGATGGCCCTGCGGATCGCCGCGCCTTTGCCGCGATTCCGTTCCTGGCGAAAGATGCGCACCTCCGGATATTCGCTTGCCAGACGCCTCGCGATATCCCAGCTCGCATCCGTGGACGCGTCGTCCACAAGAATGATTTCCCGCTCGAGCCCACCAGGCAATCGCGTCGATAGCACGGACTGAATGCAATGCCACAAGGTGGCTTCCTCGTTGAAGACGGCGACCAGGACCGACAGACGCGAGAACCGCCGCCGCACGCGTCCTCCGGCCGGGACCCGCGCGCTCTCCACCGTTTTCCTGACGACAGGTTGCGGAGCGTGCACCACGCGCCCTTCGCGGGCCGTGGACGCTGTTCCGTCCACCACCACCGTTTCAGTTGTCAGCACGCTGTTCGACATGTCTTGCACAGGATTGGACAGGTTTTGTCCGGATTGTCTCGGAACCGGATGAACTCGTTTCAGGGCAGAATACGTGCCAGTTCAGGGGAACAGCCGGCGGACGTACGGTTCCACCTGCTTCACGACCTCCCGCTGCTGATTGGATACAAGATCGGCCCATCCGTTCTGGCGAGCTGCCGCCGACATGAGATAGAAGCTCCTGGTTGTCGCCAGACGCTTCCGTGCCTGCTCCAGGTCGGGCAATTCAGCGAGCCGCGTCAACAAGAGAACACCCAACGCGTCATCCGCAGTCGAGCTGCCCGCTGAGGCGGCCGCAATCCCTTTCCCGGCTGCCAGCTCCGAGAGAACAGCACGCGCCTGGTTGGTATTGCCCGTCTTCCACAAGGCGACTCCCTGCACGAGCCGAACCGTGGCGGCCGGCTGCGGGATCTTCTCAGCCCGCACGACCTGCAGTTCCCAGCTCTCACCGGGAAAGTCGGCTTCGGGCGAAATCCCCGCCAACTGCAGGTTGAAAAAACTGGCGACCGCACAGGCGAGCGCGTCGGGATGATCCCGGCGCTGTTCCAGCGCCCGTCTTGCCCACAGAAGACCTTCCCGATCATCGCCTCCTTTGCGTGCAGCGATGGACATCAGGACGTAATCCTGCACCGCCGGTGTAGTGTCGTGCACACTCCACAATCGCGAGAAGCTGAGCAGCGCTGCCACCAGCGCCGCAACCAGCACCAAACCCCGGGTGCGCCCGGCGAAGAACGGCTTCACTCCCGTGGCCCAAACACCGCCAGCCACACACAACAAGGGCATCAACGGCAGGCGAAAACGGTCGCTCACGAAAAACAGTATGACTCCGCCCGCATAGACAACACCCATCGCGAACAGGAACAAGGCTCCCTGGCAGCGCCGTCTTGCCGAAACGGCCAGCACCACTCCGGCTGTCGCCAGAACGAACGTCACGCCCCAACCGAGCGGGTTCAGCTTCAGCGTGGGAGCAAGGCCCTTCTGCACGGCGTAGGTCTTGTTGTTGTATTGCTCGAAGTTGTTGAACAGGTAATACGCCTTCCGCAACATCAGCCCGATCCACGCGCCGAAATTCTCTTTGACCGAATTCACCGTCCTGCCCCGCCAGTAGCTGCTCAGTTGGCGCGGGTCGATTTCTCCACGCTCGCCGGTTTCGCGGCGATACAGAACCTCCGACTCAATCCGCGCTGGATTCTCGCCTTCACTGACGCTTCCTGCAGCAATATGAATCTTCTGCTCGTAATAGCGTCCGTTCGCTCCCGGGCGATTGCCGACCCAAAGACTGTAGCCACCCTGGGTCGGCATGATGGCAAACTCTCCCGACACGCGCTTCTGGATCAACCCCGCCCCGCCCAGGACTGCCAGACTCGTGACCGCAAAAACCCCAAGCAGCCGGAACAACACCGCCCGCCTCCCTCGGCCCCAGAACACCAGAAACAGAGGCAGCGCCGCGAGCACAAGCGCGTAATGCGGCCGTGCCAGCATGGCCAGCGCCCAGCAGGCCGTCCCGATCGCGCCCGGCAGCCAGCCCTTGAGCGGGTTGCCCGCGGCGCCACCGCCGGCAAGTTCCGCCACCTGCCAATGCCAGAAATTCAACCCCGCAAGAAACAGGAAAAGACCAAGGGTCGTGTCCAGCGGCTCCGCGGCAAAATAGATGGCAACCGGGTTCAGTCCAAACAGGCCCGCCGCAAGCAGACCCGCCCGTGCGCTATCCCACCCTCTCCGTGCAATGAAGTATACCCAAACGGTTGAGCCGACATGACAGGCGCAACCGAGAAGTCCGGCAACAACCGGGAGCCACTCCATGGTGACCCCGAAACGAAGGAAGATCGCAAGCAACCCGGGATACAGCATCGCCCGGAAGAACGGTTCCGCCGGCAGTGTCCGGGTGGCCACCTGCTGCGCCAGGGCCATGTTTTCTGCGCCGTCGAGAAGCGGATAACGACCCAAAGGCGACGAGAGAAACCCCCAGGCATAGGCCAACGTGTAGAGTCCGACACACAACACCAATATGACGAGGGCGCGCGGCGAATGCTGGCTGTCCATGCCCTCCTCCCGGGCAGAATGCGTTCCAGACTTCTCCGCCACCGCCTGAACCGGTGTGGTCATGCCCGCAAAATGCAGATGTCACGCAACAATGACAAAGAGAAAACCTGTCCTGAAACAAGCCATCCCTCGACATCCCGCTGTTGCCGTCCAGACAGGAATCGACGATGCTGCACACGTCCAACGTGCCGCGCTGCATCATCATAGCCCTGCTCTGCGTCGCCGCGAGCGTCCGCGCCGGCGATCTCGATGTCATCGGCGTCACGCTCCTCCGGCAATTCGACCCCTCGCTGCTGGGCGACGGTGTGCACGTGGCCCATGTCGAGCCGCCGGTCTTTTCGAATGCATTGCCGCCCTTCCAGGTGGACCCTTCCGCGGTCGGGCAACCTGCCAGCCTGTTTACCTACATCTCGGAACTGGGCACAGCCAACACGTTCACCAACACCGTGGGTATCGCCTCCTTCCACGCCAACCTCGTCGGAGGCAACTTCTATGGCGCCACCAACGGGCCCGCACCGCAGGTCAGCGGCGTGGGCAACTACGAAGCAGGGTTTTTCTTCTCCAACATTATTTCGGCCGCCTCGCGCCCGAACATCGCGGGCCGCGTCGTGAACCAGAGTTTCATCTTCGAGCCTTCCGAAGCCGACATGGCCGATCAGCACTACGACGATTACGCGCATGAGCGCAATGTGCTGTTCGTCTCCGGCGTCGGCAATGCCGGCCCGGTCAACTCACCCGGCACCTGCTACAACGGCCTCGGCGCGGCGCTCTACGGCGCGCCGTCGTCTGTCGGCCCCGCTCCCGACGGACGCAGCAAACCCGACATCACCGCGCCCAACCGGGCGCAGGCGCCCGGTTCGGCCAACAGCTACTCGGTTCCCTACGTGTCCGGATGCGCCGCCCTCCTCCTGCAGGCCGCCCTGCGTGGCGACGGCGGCACCAACACCAACGCCGCCGCGGACATCCGGACGATCAAGGCGCTGCTCATGAACGGAGCGGTCAAGCCCGCGGACTGGACCAACGGACTCGCCACACCGCTGGACGCCCGTTACGGCTCCGGCATCGTCAACATCTTCAACTCCTGGCAACAGCTCCTCGGAGGCCAACACTCGTTCATCCAGTCCACCACCATGCCCGGCGGAGAGGCTCATCCTCCGGGATCCAGTCCCAACAACGTGCCCGCACTCGTCGGCTGGGACCATAACAGCATCTCAACCCTCGCCGATCAGGACCGCGTCCATCACTACTATTTCAATGTGCCCGGCACGGACTCCCGCGTCTTCGCCGCCACTCTGGTCTGGCATCGTCACTCCGGCGAAGCGACCATCAACAATCTCGACCTGTTTCTCTACAACGCAGTCTCCGGCCATCTTGTTCTCTGCAGCACCAGCCTCATCGACAACGTCGAACACATTTTTGTCCCGCGTTTGCCCCCCGGGCGCTACGATCTCCAGGTCCTCAAGACCGGGCCCGGCCAGGTCACCGGCACCGAAACCTATTCGCTGGCATTCGCGTTCGTATCGCCACCCGAACTCGCGATCAGCGCAACCGACGAGTTCGTTCGCATCGCATGGCCGGTGTTCCCCGACGGGTGGATACTGCAATCCAGCCCGAGCCTGAACTCTGCCGGGTCCTGGACCACGGTCAATGCGCCGGTCACGGTTGACACCAACCTGGCCGAGAACCTCGTCCTGCTCCCGCCCGGCGCGACTTCGCAGTTCTTCAGACTGCGCCGGCCATAAGCGAAGCCGCAGTGGAGCCGGCATCCTCGCAAGCCGTCTGGGTGGAGCGAGCGTCTTGCCACGCCGAAGCTGAGCGAAGGCGGGAGCCGTCGCACGACGGCGCTGATCACCCTGGATCCACTGCCAACACCGACCTCCACACCCCTCAGCACGTTGGATGTTTGATGTTGGATGTTTCTTCCCCAGTCCCCGCTTCCCTTCCGCCTCCGCTCGGCTATATTGCGGCCGTGAGGCTGACCCAGCTTCTCCGCAAATTGGCCGCGGTCGCAGGACTGCTCCTGTGCTCCGCCCCCTCGTCCTTTTCCGCGGACACATTGATCTGGCACACAAACCAGAATCGCGTCTCGGCCGACATCGAATCCCTGCCTCTCTCGCGCGTGCTCGAAGCAATCGCACATGCCACCGGCTGGCAGGTGTACGTCGAGCCCAACACCACTCACACTGTATCCGCCAGGTTCGCGGATCTCCCCACCGGTGAAGCGCTCCGACTGCTTCTTGGCCGCCTGAGCTACGCCGTCCTTCCGCAAACGAACGGCCCTTCGCGTCTTTACGTTTTCCAGTCGTCAATGCGGAACGCCAGCCGCCAGGTGCAGCCGGCCAACCTCGACGGAAATCGCCCGGGCATGCATGCCCGCATTCGAAACGAACTCGTCGTGACCCTCCGGCCCGGAGCGCGAATTGAGGACATCGCCCGGCTCCTGGGCGCGAAAATCACCGGGCGCATTGATTCGCTCAACACCTACCGCCTGGAGTTCAAGGACGAGGAAGCGGCTCGAAAAGCCCGTGCCTGGCTCGAGGAACATCCCGATGTCGAAGCCATCGACTTCAATTTCACCGTTGAAACACCCCCGCCGATTCAGCCTCTCGGAGGCGACTTCACGCCGGCGTTCACGCTGAAACCAAAGGACCCGGACGGGAATTGCCCGATCGTCGTCGGCCTCATCGACGGCCCCGTTGGTTCCCTCAGCAAAGAACTGGATCCATTCCTCCTGCCGCCCATCTCCGTGGCGGGCGAGTCGCCGCAACCTGCTGAACTGACCCACGGCCCCGCGATGGCCGAGACCATTCTGCGAAGCGTGCAAGCCAGCACGCCAACCGGATCCAGTTCCGTCAGGTTGCTCCCGGTGGATGTGTACGGTCCCAACGGCACCACATCGACGTTCCAGGTGGCCGAAGGCATCTACCGCGCGGTGAACGCCGGAGCCAACGTCATCAATCTCAGTCTCGGCAGCCCCGGCGACAGCCCGATCCTGCGGCAGCTCATCCAGACCGCCGCTCAGCAGGGCGTCGTGTTTTTCAGCGCCGCCGGCAACGAACCCGTCACCACACCGGTCTACCCGGCCGCCTACCCCGAAGTGATTGCGGTGACCGCTGCCGACCGCAATGGCCAGATCGCCAGCTATGCCAATCGCGGGGCATTTGTGGACATCATGACGCCGGGCACCAGCATTGTGCCGTTCAACGGGCAATCGTATCTCGTCAACGGCACCTCCACCGCCACGGCCTATGCCTCCGGCATAGCCGCCGCATTGGCGGATTCCAACAGGCGCTGCCCGCCGGAGGTCGTCCCGACCATGCGCGCCCACCTGCCGGTCCCGCCCCGGTAACCCTGCGCGCTCAAGCGCGTTGTGGGGTCACGCATTCTTGCATAACGTAGAGCCGGCGCTTCCACCCTGGCGAGTTCTTCTCTGCCTTCTCTCCTTTGTCAGAAACCTCGTCGGAAAACTTCGTCGGTCCTGGGGAAAATCGGGTAACAGCGTCAAAGGCCGACAAAGTTGAAGGCGGAATGCCTGCTGCCACCGCGCATGGATTCCCGCGCAAGCCTGCGCCCGCATGCTGGCGCACGCTGCTGCGGGTCGCACACGTCGCAGACCCGCGCTCCGGACCGCGACTCTGCGAGTCGCAGCGGCGGCCGATCGCTCGGTGCAGTCAGGAATCCGCAGGCTTTCCTGATGCGCGGACTTCAACAGGGTCGATGGTGGTGCGCTCGCGCGTTTGCTGAACTCGGAGTCGCTGGCTTCGTTCAGCCGCTGCGACTGGTCCCGTTCTGCGGGACACAGTCGCGCTCCCCAAGCCAACCGCGTCAATCGTCAATCGTAAATCGCAAATCCATCAACGGGCTTGCCTGGCGCCGGGATGCTCCTAATCTGTCATTGTGCCAGATCTGTCCGATCGCAATTTCTTCCTGCTGGCCGTCATTCTGTACGGCATCAGCATGATCTACTCGCTGTTCCTGTGGCGAAAAGGGTTCCGGCAGGACAACCGGATCAACTATGTCCTCCTGCTCGCCGCCTTTTGCCTGCACACGATCGCCATGGTGATTCGCGGGTTCTCCCTCCAGAGTTGCCCCGTCAACAATCTCTATGAAGCAACAACCTTCTTCCTCTGGACCATCGTCGCGGTCTACCTCGTGTTGGGCGTATGGTCCCGACTCCGCTTTCTCGGCGCGTTCGTCTCCCCGATTCTGTTCGCCATCGGCGTCTTCGCCCTGATGCCCGCCCTGGATCCTGCACCGGGTCCCGAGCCACGGTTCACGGGCGGCATTGTCAGCCTGCATGCTTCCCTGATTCTTCTCGCATACGGCGCCTTCGGCCTCGCCGCCACCGCGGGGCTGATGTTCCTGACGCAGGAGCACAACCTGAAGTTCAACAAGGTCCGCGCCGTCCTCTCGCTGCTGCCACCCGTTCAACGGCTCGAAACCGTCACGAACCGCCTCGTAATGGCGGGCTTCGTCCTCCTTACGGTTGGCCTCGCACTGGCCTCCTGGGCAACGCCGCCGGAAGGCGCTCGTTACTACGACGACGCGAAAGTCTATTGGTCCGCGCTGCTCTGGCTGCTGTATCTGGGCCTGCTCATCGGCCGGCGCTATTTCGCCCGGCCCGGCAGGCGCTTCGCTATTGGCACCATCGGCCTGTTCGCGTTCCTTGTGCTCACGTTCTGGGGCACCAACCTGCTCTCCGCGCTGCACCAATAATTGCCTGATCATGCCCATCGTCGTCATCGGCCTCAACCATCGGTCGTCGCCTCTCGCAGTCCGCGAGCGCTTCGCCATTTCCGAGGCCTGTGTCCCCGCCGTGCTCCAGTTGCTCCGCGAGGAAGGCATCGCCGACGAGGCCGTCATCGTCTCCACCTGCAACCGCGTCGAAATCTATGCCGCCACTTCCCTCGAACCGGGCCGCGCGTTTGCCGAACTCAAAGAGTTCCTCGTCACCATCCATGAATACCGCGATCCCCTCACCGACGAGATCTACGCGTTCTCCGAACCGCAGAGCGTTCAACATCTCTTTCGCGTTGCCTGCGGAATGGACTCCATGGTCCTCGGTGAAACCGAAATTCTGGGCCAGCTCAAGAGAGCCTACGAAATCGCCCTCCAGCATCACCACACCGGCAGCCGCCTGAACAAGGCGTTCCAGCGCGCGTTCAACGTCGCCAAACAAATCCGCACCGAGACCAGCATCCAGCGCGGCAGCATCTCGGTCGCCTCCGTCGCCGTGGAACTCGCCGAACGGGTCTTCTCCTCGCTCAACGAACGCCAGGTCATGGTCATCGGCGCCGGCGACACCAGCGAGAAAACCGCGCGCGCCCTTCTCTCTCGCGGCGCCCGAAGCATTCTCGTTGCGAACCGCTCCTATGAACGCGCCGTCGCGCTCGCCTCCGAACTCGGCGGCCGCGCCGTCCACTTCGATGACTGGTCCGCCGAGTTCGCCAACGTCGATATCGTCATCAGCAGCACCGCCGCGCCGCACTACATCCTGGACCGCGCCCGGCTCGACCCTCTCATGCGGTTGCGCAAAAACCGTCCCCTGTTGCTCATCGATATCGCCGTCCCGCGTGACATCGACCCCGAGGTCAATCTTCTCCCGGATGTGTATCTCTACAATGTGGACGACCTCCAGGCCATCGCGGACGATTACCTGAAGCAACGGCAACAGGAAGTCGCCCGCTGCGAACTCATCATCCAGGACAAGGTCCGGGCACTACTGGGATCCACCGGACGACGTTCCGCTCCCGGCACGCACCCCGCTTTTGGCGCCGGCGAAGCGCCCCAGCACTGATCCCGCTCACGCACCGGTTCCAAATTTTTCGTGGATGCCCTCCGGATCAGCCGTTACCTTTTCCCGCACGCTTGAATACGAATGACACAATCGTTATCGCCACACGCGGGAGTGCTTTGGCCCTGGCCCAGGCAAACACGGTGCTGGATCAGTGCCGCAAAGCCTTCCCGCGCCTTTCGTTCGAGCTGAAGATCATCAAGACGACTGGCGACAAACTCCAGACCGCCTCGCTTGCCCGCGAAAACAAGACCCTTCCAAAAGGCCTGTTTACCAAAGAACTCGAGGTCGCTCTCCTCAAACACCGCGCTGACCTCGCCGTTCACAGCCTTAAGGACCTCCCCACCGAACTGCCCGCCGGTCTCAAGCTCGGCGCCGTGGGCAGGCGCGCCGATGTGCGCGACGTGTTGCTCTACCGCGATGCCGATTCTCTCCGCGCTCAGGCGGCGAATGCCGCTCCGTCCGAGTGGACCCCGGGCCAGTCCGCGCGCCGGGGATTCGGCCGCGGTCTTCGGCTGAAGGATCTGCCCGACGGCGCTGTTGTGGCCACCAGCAGCACGCGCCGAAAAGCCCAGGCGCTGGCGCATCATCCCGCGCTGAAACTGGTGGATATCCGGGGAAACGTTGTAACGCGGCTGCAAAAGCTGATGGACCATGCCGAACTCGATGCGACCATCCTGGCGCTGGCGGGTCTCTCCCGGCTCAACTTCAGCATTTCGCCCGACGGCCGGCTTTCCGGCGACGCCGTTCCCGACGGCATGCTCGCCACCGTGCTCGAAACGGACGTCATGCTGCCTTGTGTGGGCCAGGGCGCCATCGGCATTGAGATCCGCGAGGGCGACGAGCGAATGGCTTCCATCTGCGAACGGCTGAACCATTACAACACCTTTCAATGCGTTGCGGCCGAACGCGCCTTCCTCGCCGCCATGGGCGGCGGCTGCCAAAGCCCCGTGGGCGCGTATGCCGAAGCCGTTGGCGATCGCCTTCGCATGCGCGCAATCTCCTTCGTGAGCGGAAGCCCTCGCCGCGCCGAAGCGACCGCCTCCCTGAAAGAACCCGTTGAGCTCGGGCAGAAACTCGCAGACGAACTCAAGTAACGTCCGACCTCGACACTCCAGGGCCTCGGGATTCGCCGCCTGGTTAAAAGACCGCGACTCTATGAGTCGCAGCAACACCCGAGGGATCCGAGCAGTCAAGGATCCGCAGACCGTCGTTTCCCAACGCGGGGCCCTTCCTTGACGAAAAATGGGCAACGACGTCAAAGGCCGATAAAGCTTCCGACAAAGCCTCCGACAAAGGTGGGCCTGCATGCTGGCGTACGCCGCTGCGGGTCGCAGACGTCACAGACCCGCGGTCCGGAGCGCGACTCTGTGAGTCGCAGCAACGGCCGATGGCTCCGGACAGGGGTTCAGCGATCAGGGGGTGGGGGTTCGGGCAGAGAGAGCATGCAACCGCAAGGCGTTGCTCTCCGAGTGCATCGTTCTTAAGCTTTGCGTGTGAAATCCACAGGCACAGTGTATCTGGTCGGAGCCGGACCCGGTGATCCGGGATTGTTGACGTTGCGGGGCGCGGAACTGCTGGGCCGCGCCGATGTGGTGATCCACGACATGCTGGTGAATCCGGAGCTGCTCCGTCTGGCCCCAAAGTCGGCGGAGCAGATCGCGCGCGGCAGCCAGGGGACTCCCGGCGCACTTTCGCAAAAGGAGTTGAACGCGCTCATGATCAAGAAGGCCCGCGAAGGAAAGTGTGTCGTGCGGCTGAAGGGCGGGGATCCCTTCATTTTCGGGCGCGGAGGAGAAGAAGCCGAAGAACTCGCGTCGGCCGGCATCCCGTTCGAAGTCGTTCCGGGAGTGTCTTCGATTTCAGCGGTGCCCGCCTATGCGGGAATTCCTTTGACGCACCGGGGCTACGCCTCCACGTTCACCGCGCTCACCGGACACGAAGGGGAAGGCAAGGAGAATTCCAATCTGGACTTTGAACAGATTGCGCGGATCCCCGGAACGAAGGTGATTCTCATGGGGCTCAAGCATCTTCGCGAACTGGCAACGGTTCTTGTTGAGAAGGGCTTGCCGCCGGACACCCCGGTGGCATTGATCCAATGGGGAACCACGGGCCGTCAACGGTCTGTCGATGGCACGCTTGCCACGATCGCCGATCTTGCCGACAAAGCGCGCCTGACGCCGCCGGTGTTGACGGTGATCGGCGACGTTGTGAAGCTGCGGCCGCGCCTGAACTGGTTCGAGAGGCGCCCTTTGTTCGGAACGCGGATTGTCGTGACGCGGGCAAAGGAGCAGGCGGGTCAACTGTCCGGCATGCTGCGCGACCTCGGAGCCGATGTGTTGGAGATTCCGACGATTCGCATCGCCCCGTCCACGCGCAAGCAGGACATCATGGACGCGCTGCTGGAGCTCAATTCCTACGACTGGCTCGTGTTCACGAGCCCGAACGGAGTCACCGCTTTCTTCGACATCTTCTTCCGTCGTTTCCAGGATCTGCGCGACGTCGGCGGGGCGCGCATCGCTGCGATCGGCCCGGCCACAGCGGCGCGGCTGCGGGACCTGCATTTGCAGGTGGATCTGATGCCCGAGGAGGCGCTGGCTTCGAAGGTGGCCGACGCGTTCGAGAAGTACCAGTCCATCGAGAACCTGAAGATCTGCCTGCTGCGCGCGGAGGTTGCGAACAGCGAACTGCCGCGGGCTCTCACGGAGCTGGGAGCCATTGTGGATGACATCGCGGTTTACCGGACGGAAGCCGAAAGCGAGGACGCCACGGGAACGGCGGCGCGCCTGATGGAGGGAGGCGCGGACTGGATCACGTTCACGAGCGGCTCGACGGTCGAGAAATTCCATGCGCGCTTCGATCTGCCCGGGCTGCTCAAGCGCTTTCCCGCGATGCGGCTCGCTTCGATCGGTCCGGAAACGAGCAAGGCCATCCGCGCCCTGGGAATCAAGGAAACCGTGGAAGCGCGGGAACACACATTGGAAGGGCTGGTTCGCGGATTGATGACCGCCCACGAGCGCGGGCCCGCCTGACCCGGCCCCGACTTTCCTCGACCGAACAAAAGCCACCAAACATTGTCCATTAAACGTCCTGGAAGCTCTCAGAGACATCTGAAAGCGAACCGGCACCGATGCAAAATTCGAGATCAGAACGACAGCAAGAGTCGCGAGAAAAGCCTCGCGGATGCACGGGCTTTCCTCGCGTCCTGAGGCCGGGCCTGGCCGCTGCACTGCTCCTGCTATGCCTGCCGCTCATCGCTGCCGGAGCCACGATCCAGGCATCGCTCGATCGGACCACCATCGCCCTGGGCGAACGCGCGATGTTGTCGGTGCGTGTTGAGGGCGGCAACTCGGACCGCCCGCCACAAGTGCCCGCTGTGGAAGGCTTGCAGATCGTTTCAACGGGACCTCCGACTTTCTTGAGATACGACATCAACGGGCAGAGCGGCACGATGCTGACGTACAATTTCGTCGTCACTCCCACGCAGGTTGGCGAGTTCACGATTCCCGCCATCACCATCGCGAGCGAGGGACAACAACTGGCGACGCAACCGTTGAAACTGTCCGTGAGAAAACCGGGAGCCTCCGCAACCCAGGCCTCGGGACAGGAACTGGCTTTTATTCGGCTCTATGCGCCCACCAACGAAGTGTATGTCGGCCAGGTCATCGTGGCGGAGGTGCAGCTCTACCTCCACAACGTGGTCCGCGACATTGGAAACTTCCAGGTAACGGCATTCTCTGCGGACGGCTTCAACAAGGGCAAGACCGTGGAGGGCCGGCAAAGCCGCGCGCGCGTCGGCAACTCCATCTACACTGTCGTCCCGCTCTACTTTCCGCTCACCGCGATCAAGGCGGGCGACTCCAGCCTCGGGCCGCTCCGCGTCTCGTTCGCAGCGGAAATCATCAACCCCGCGCGGCGCGATCCGTTCGATCTTCTGGGTTTCAACACGCCGGTGGAACAGCGCCAGATCGCGCTCGAGGCCGAAGGCACGCACGTCAGAATTCTTCCGGTCCCCTCGGAGAACGCGCCTCCGGGCTTCGCCGGAGCAGTGGGTGTCTATAGCGTGAGCATGAGCGTGAGCCCGACGAATGTGGCGGTGGGCGATCCGATCCGCGTGCGGCTCCAGGTGAGCGGACGCGGCGCCCTGGATTCTCTGACATTGCCGGAACAGCCGTCCTGGAAGGATTTCAAGGTCTATCCGCCCATATCCAGAATCGAAACGGCTGACCCGCTCGGGATTCAGGGAACGAAATTCTTCGAACTGGACGTGGTCCCGGAGAAACTCGAAATCGAATCGCTTCCCGAGTTCTCGTTTGCATGGTTTGATCCGGAGCAAAAGGCATTTCAGACATACAAACACCCGGCAGTGCCCCTCACGGTGCGCCCGGCCGGGACGGCGCCGCTGCTGGCCGGCGACCCGGGTGAAAAGCGAGAGACCGCCCCGCCGCCGCGGGACATTCTGCCGATCAAGCAACGCGTCGGCGCGCTGGCGCAAGCGCGTCCGCCTCTGATCCAGCAACCGTGGTTTGTCGCGGCGCAGAGCGTGCCGGTCCTGCTGTGGATCGGCTCCGTCCTGTGGCGGCGCCGGTCCGAGTGGCTGGCAAACAACCCGCGACTGCGGAGAAAGCGACAGGCGGCACATGCCGTGCGCCGGGGACTTCGCGATCTGCGAACCTTCGCCGCAGCCAACCAGTCCGAGCAATTCTTCGCGGCGTTGTTCCGCCTCCTTCAGGAACAACTCGGCGCCGCGCTCGACCTGCCAGCCTCGTCGATTACCGAGGCTGTGATCGACGAGCAATTGCGCCCGCGGAACGTCCCGGAGCCGGTTCTGGCCGGGCTTGCGGAACTGTTCCAGGCGTGCAATCTCGCGCGATACGCGCCGGCACACACCAGCCAGGAACTCGCCGCTTACGTTCCCAGGGTGGAATCGCTGTTGAACGAACTTCGGGCATTGACCGCATGAGACTGTTGTCGAAGGAACGCTGCATCCAGACCGGACCCCTGTGCGCGCAGGGGCGGGTCGGGCGTCACCGTCCGCGAATCTGTGCCTTCGCCGCGGTGGCGGCCGCCTTGTTCATCTGCGGCCGCGCCGCGGTCGCAGCGCCGGCCACGGACCGTTTTGAGGCCGCGAACCGCCTCTATGAACAGGGCAGGTTCAAGGAAGCTGCGGCAGCCTATCAGGAACTGTTGAACTCGGGATTCACTTCGCCCGCCGTCTATTTCAACCTCGGAAACGCCTTCTTCAAATCGGGCCAACTCGGGGCCGCCATCGCCGCGCATCGCGAAGCACAGCGGCTTGCGCCGCGTGACCCCGACATCGAAGCAAACCTGCGGTTTATTCGTGAACAGGTTCAGGGTCCCCGTCTGACGCCCAATCTCATCCAGCGCTGGCTCGGCAGGCTGACGCTGAACGAATGGACCCTCCTCTGCGTCGCCGCTTTCTGGATCTGCCTGCTCTCCCTGGCTGCCCTGCAACTCCGTCCGGCGCGCAAAACGCTCTTGCGCGGGATAGCGCTTGCAGCCGGCGCAGCCACGATGGTACTGGGTGCCTGCCTCGCCGGCGCGTGGTCATCGGTCGCGCGTCCCGTGGCGATAGCCAACGCCAACGACATCGCCGTCCGCAACGGGCCCATTGAGGAGTCGCCGTCCACCTACACTGTGCACGACGGAGCGGAGTTGAGGGTGCTCGATCAGAAGGACGGCTGGCTGTTGGTGGACGCGGGACTGCGGCCCGGATGGTTAAAGCGCGAGGATGTCATCCTGTGGCCCTCCGGACGACAGCCGGACGGAACGCGAGCGTCCGATTGAGCGCCCCGTTCACTCGTCCGGCGCGGGGGATTCCCATTCCGGGTACACAGCGGGATCGAGCTGCCCGCGCCGGATCAGTTCCTGGAGATCGCGAATGATGGTTCGCCTGGCGACCTTGAACTCGCGAGCCAACGCCGAGATGTTGGGGCGCTCCTGCGTTCCGGCAAGTCGCTCCCGGATCCTGTTCTGCCGGCTCAGCCGGTCGGTGGAACGGCTGAACAGTTCGTTGGCATCGATGCGATGCGACCGCTCGAGTTGTTCGAACTGGCGCACCAGTTCTGTTTCGCCGCACTCGGTCAGGGCGATCGTGACGGTTTTCTTCAGCTCGCGCGTGTCCACGGGTTTGGTCAGGCAGAAATGCGCGCGGCGCGGTCCCTGAAGCGCGGCCATCTGCTGGTGCACTTCCAACGCCCCGGAAACAACAATGATCGGAACGAAGGGCAGCAGTTCCTTGAGCGCCGGAAGAAAGTCCAATCCCAGCTCGCCCTCCGAAAGAACATGATCCAGGATCAGCACGTCGGGGCGGATTCGGCGAATGGCGGCCAGCGCCTCGGACCCGTTCTTCGCGCGGATGAGATTGTGTTCCGAGAGGGTCTCCTCGTAGATCTCGTACTGCAGGTCGTCGTCTTCGATGATCAGGATGTTCGCTTTCATTTCAACACGAGCGGCTGCGCGGCGGAAGATTCCGCCGCAACGGCTGCAGCCGGAAGGATCAGCGTGAACGTGCTGCCCCGATTGACGACCGAATCAACCGCCAGGCCGGCGCCGATTCGGCGCGCCAGTTCGTACACCATCGACAATCCGAGCCCCGTGCCCCGCCGCGTGGACATGGACTTGGTGGTGAAAAACGGCTCGAAGATGCGCGGCAGGTTCTCCGGCGGAATGCCGCATCCGGTGTCGGTCACATCGATGCCGACGTACTCCGCGGCAGCCGCCGGCGTGAGGACCAGGCCGGGCGGCAGCTTCGGAATCGCGCGCGTGCGCACCACGATCCGCTTGTCTTTGTGCATGGACTCGGCGGCGTTGAAAATGAAGTTCAGCAGGATCTGCTGGATGAGATCGCGAGAGCCCGTCACGTTGGGAAGATCCGGCGCGGGTTCGAAACCGACGCTGACTTCGCGCAGGAACCGGTCGCCAAGAAGCCGGATCGTCTCCTGAACCGTGCCGTTGGGATCGCATACCGAGAGTTGCGCGTCGGATTCGCGGCTGAATCCCAGCATGGCCTTGACGATGCCGCTGCCCTGCTCCACCACGGTCTTGATGCGGTCCACCCGGGTTCGGATCTTTTCGGGATTTTCGACATTGTCCTCGATGATCTGGGCGGAGCCTTTGATGATGGACAGGATGTTGTTGAAGTCGTGCGCAATGCCGGCGGCGAGCGTTCCGAGCGCGGTCATCTTCTGGCTCTGGAGCAATTCGCGGTTGGCGAGTTCGAGCTGGCGCGAGCGTTCGGCCACCTGGCGCTCGACCTCGGCGTAGCTGCGCAGCAGGCGCCGGTGCCGGTTGAAGGCCAGCCCCGCAAAGAACAGGGCCACGATCATGCCGATCCCGGCGATCAGGACGAGGCGTGTCTCGCGATACCACGGCACGACCACGTTGAACTGGAGCTGCGCGGCCACCGACTCGACGTTCCCCGCCCTGTCCATGGCGCGCACCTGGAAATAATGTTTGCCGGCCGCGAGGTCCGGGAACGAAACGGCGTTCATCTCCTGAAAGGGCGACCACTCGTGCTGGTCCAGCCGATACGAGTAAAGCAGCCGGCCCGGATGCGTGCTCTTCCACTTGTCCACCCCGCGAAAGAGGAGGCTCAGCGTCCCGCCTTCCATCACCTCTGCCTGATCGCCTGACAACCGTTGAACGGCCGTTCGCGGCGCGTCCTGATCCGCCCGCGGCTGGTAGAGGCTCAGGCCCTGCGCGGTCGCCGCCCAGAGCCGTCCGTCACGCGTTTCGCAAATCGCCGTCACCGTCGCGTGCGGCAATCCTTCCTCCATTCCGTTTTCAACCCAGGCGGCCTGCCAGAAGCGGAGCAATCCGCTGTTCGAAGCGATCCATACGCTCCCGTCGCGACCGGCCAGGATGCCATTCACACGGTCGATGCCCGCACGAAGCACCAGCCAGTTCTCGCCGTCGAACGCCCAGACGCGATCCTGCGCGCCGCACCAGATCGTCTGGTTTGGCAGCTCGAGAAAACACTCCACACCCTCGGGAGCGGTCTGGTCGGACGACGTAAACAGGCGCCATTGGCCGTCTCGATACCACGCCACCCCGCGCTCGGCGCCGAACCATAAATCGCCCCGGCTGCTCTCCAGAACCGTGTTCACGGTCCCCAACCCGCCCAGGTTCGTCACGCTCAGTTCAGATTTCCTGAACGCCACGCCGTCATACGTCTGCAATTCCCATCCCGCAGGCGCCTGGTGCGCGCCGCTCAATACCCACACACTCGAATCACGCGCCGGACCAAGGATCCTCCGGGAAGCATCGATCGGCGCAGACGCCCACGCCAACTCTCCATCACGAAGACGGAGCTGCCACCAGCGCTCGCCCATCTGCGCGAGCATGACCCCCTGCTTGAGGCCAAACAGGCGTCCCGGCTCGCGTCCGACCGTCCCGCCCGGGATATCGAACCGCCTGATGCCGTTTCGTTCGATCACCCAGACGGCGTTTTCAGCGAGACACCAGAGCCGGCCTTCCGTGTCTTCGCCCAGCGCCTGAACCCCCTCGCCTCTCAGGTCAAACGACTCCCACAGCGAAGGCGCATACCGGTACAGGCCGTCCGACGTGGCAAGCCAGAACGCGCCGCCCGGCGCAACAGCCACATCGAAATACTGGCGAACCGCCGCCAACGGCATCCGCTGCGGCGCATCAGGGACATCCATCCTGAACAACGAATCGCCGCTCATCAGCCACAGCGTGTTGTTCAAGTCCCGCCATGCGAATCGAAGAGCCACACCCGGAACACCGCTTCGAGACCAGGTCCCGTTATCAAACAACACCGCTGTCGAAACGCCGGTGAAGGTCTTCCCGATCAACGTGACGCGGTCGGCGGTGCTTTCGATCGGGCTCCGCAATTCCACAAGCTCCAGCGACTCCGGCGGCACAAACTCGTCCCATGCGTCTCCCGGCTTGAGATTCCGGATCGGTCCCGGCACCCGCGCCACTCCCCTCGCCCCGCTGATCCATAACCCGTCGTCGTGAGATCGGGTCATTCCCGTGAAACGTCCAAGACCGGTCTGCGCCGCTTCCCGGATCAATTGCACCTGGGGACGGTCGATATTCTCGGCGTTCAATTCATACAAGCCATCGGGCAGGAGAAACAGAACCCGTCCGAAGCGAACCGGCTGGATGGGCACCTCCGGACTCTCGCTGCCCCGGACATGCGCGGCGATCTGGGGGACACGATGAACGAGCCATTTGCCGTCGCGCAACTCCTGTAATCCCTCGGGAGCCACCGCCCACAGTTGGCCGCTCGGGCTGGCCTCGATCCTGCCGATCGAGCGGACCGGCGCCGGGTGGTTCGTGACTCCGTAGCCGTCGAGTTCCGAAATGCGATTCGCCCTCCGATGATTGACGAGCACATTGCCCTGCGGCGTGACGCTGACCGCAGTGCAGGCGGTCTGCGGCAGGCCGTCGCTCATCTTGTACGCGCGCCATTCGGGACCCTGCTGGGCCCAACTCACGTGTAGCCAGACGAACACCGCCGCTGCTGATAGAAACCGCCGAAAGCCTGCCATGAGCTTGAATGCGCGATAAGTATCCTTCCAGACGCCCGGCTCCGCAACCAAAAGACCGCCCCGCTTCCAGCCCGGTGGGGCCTGGTCCTCTATCCTGGTCCTTCATTCACGAGGATCCCCATCACACGGAGCAGTGGGGCTTCGGACTTTTTCTGGCCCTCGGGTTTCTGCCTTCGGATCTCTTACGGGCCTGTGCCCTCAAACGCACACTTCACCCTCACGCTGCCTCGGAATAAAAACGGTTGCGGATCGCAAAGATGGAACAGCAGTTGGACAACCGTAACCGCGGTTTCACGCTCGTTGAATTGCTGATGGTGCTCGGCGTCGTCGCCGTGTTGGCGGGCGCGCTCCTGGCCGTCCTCTCCACCTCAGGCGCTCGCAGCCGACAGACCGCCTGCCTCGACAATCTCAAACAGCTCGCTGCAGCCTGCCAGATGTACTGCGCCGACAACAACGATCGATTCGCCCTGAACCTGCCGCAGAACGCCGGGGTTCGGGCCGAAGGACTCTGGGTCGCCGGCAACATCGCCAATCCGTTCGAAGCCACGAATACCGCCCTGGTCCGAAAGGGATTGCTCTACCCGTACTTGAACAGTGAAACGGCCCTGCACTGCCCGTCGGATACCTCGCACGTGGACGGGCATCCCCGCGTCCGCAGCTATTCCATGAACGGCTGGTTCGGCAGCCGTTACATGGAACAGGCAATGGCGCATAGCGCCTACCGCACCTTCGTCAAGAACACCGAGCTGGCATCCGTCGGACCGCGCGAACTCTGGATCATCGCCGACGAGCATGAATCCACCATCGACGATGGTTTCTTCCTCGTAACCATGAACGACAGCCGCCCGTTTGCGAACTTTCCGGCAGCCCGTCATGACCTGGGCTTTGCCCTCGCCTTCGGCGACGGCCACGTCGAAACCTGCCGGCTCAAGGATCCGGAAACCCGCCTGCGCCTCCAGAGCGGAGGCGAAATCAGCCCGGGCAATCTCGATTGGAACCGGCTGAAACAGATCACCACGGTGCCCTGGAATCGGTAGAACAGGGAATACTGCGCCGGGCAAACCGCCGAACCGCCTTGAACTTCAGCCCTTGAGCTTCCGTTCAAGAATCTCGCCGACAACCGTCGGGTTCGCCTTGCCTTTGCTGAGCTTCATTACCTGCCCTTTCAGGAAGTTCAGCGCCGCCGCCTTGCCCGACTTGAAATCGTTCACCGGACCGGGATTCGCCCGGATTACTTCGTCGCAAAACGCCTCGATCGCCGCGGTGTCGCTGACCTGCGCGAGCCCCCGCTCCTGCACAATCGCCGCGGGAGATCTGCCGGTGTCGAACATCTCGACAAAGACCTGCTGAGCCGCGGAACTGCTGATCGTCTTGTTCTCCACGAGGCCGATCAGTTCGAGCAGGGCATCCGGTGGAAAGCGCAGGTCCGACAGTCCGGTGAGTTTCATGTCGTCGGGTTCAAGCCCCATCGCCGCCTGTTCGGCGCTCTCCCTGGCGTTTGTTTCCGCCAGACGCGCCTGGAGATTGTTGATCACCCAGTTGGCCACAGCCTTGGGGTTCTTCGCCCGTTTCGCGATGCCCTCGAAGTACTCGCACAACGCGACGTTGCTCTTGAACACTTCGGCGTCGTTCGCCGGCAGGTTGTATTCCTTCATCAGGCGCGCCTTGCGCGCCAAAGGAAGCTCGATCATCCGTCCCCCAACTTCCTCGAGCCACTTCTCGCCCGGCTCGAACGGCATCAGGTCCGGGTCCGGAAAATACCGGTAGTCATGCGCATGCTCCTTCGTGCGCATCTCCTCCGTGATCCCCGCCATGTCGTCCCAACGCCGCGTGGATTGCGCCAGCGCACCGCCGCTTCGCAGAACGTCGATCTGGCGGGCGATCTCGTACTCGAGCGCCCGCCGGACGCCTGAAAAACTGTTCATGTTCTTGATCTCAATCTTCGCCCCCAGCTTCCCGGAACCCTTCGGGCGAACGCTGACGTTCACATCGCAGCGCACCATTCCCTTCTCCATGTCGCAATCGCTCACCCCCGCCTGTTGCAGCACCTCTTTCAGCGCGTTCAGATACACGTACGCCATGTCCGCGCTCGTGATGTCCGGCTCCGACACGATTTCCAGCAGCGGCACGCCGGCCCGGTTGAAATCCACTCCGCTGTTGCGCTCGAAATGGAAGCTCTTGCCCACGTCCTCCTCGAGATGCGCGCGTGCAACCCGCACCCGCGCGGTCGCGCCCTGAAACTCGAAATCCAGATACCCGTTGGCCGTCGAGGGCCTGTCGTACTGGGTAATCTGGTAATTCTTGGGCACGTCCGGGTAAAAGTAGCTTTTCCGGTCGAACCTGGCGAAGGCGGGGATGGTGCAGTGCAGCAAATAACCCGTCAGCACCGTCAGGCGCAGCGCCTCTTCGTTGGCAACAGGCAGCACGCCCGGCAACCCGAGGCAAACGGGACAGACATGCGTGTTCGGCGGCGCGCCAAACGCGTTCGCGCAGCCGCACCACATCTTTGACTTTGTCTTGAGCTGGACGTGCGTTTCCAGCCCGATAACCGCTTCGTACTCCATAATGGCTATTCCGGTGCCGATGCCGCCGGCCCGAACGCCGGCGACCCGACATTCTTCTCCGAAGACCGCTGCGGCAGCAACTCCCCGCCGCCCATCGTCAGTTTTCCTCCGCTCCGCAGCCAGAGGATGAACAGCATCCCGTAAAGGTCGGCCTCGGTCTTCACGTTGTGGAACACCTGGTCTTTGAGGTCAACGCGAACTTCGCCGTTGTTCGAAGCGTCCCCAAGGTCCACGAACTTCGCCGTCCCCAATGACAGCTTCAGCTCGTCGATGCCGACGAAGTCGTAGTCGCGCAGGACCCGGTGTTGGCGACGGCGGGATCGCTCGCGGACGGTCTCGGCGATCGTGAACAGGTTTGTCCTGCCGGCCTTGTTCCGGACCACGTCAAGCTCGGCAAGATCGAGTCGAACCAGCGAGATCCGCAACTCCTTTTGCGCAAGCGCCTCGCGATCCAGTTGAATGTGCAATTCGGGGATGTGAACGAACAGCGTTTGGCCGAACTCGGGGGTGTTGTACAGTTTCAGATCCCTGATCGTGATGGCCTTTGAAATGAGACCTGCGGAGAATCTCCCGATCCGGGCCTGCATCCCGGTGTCCTCATAGATTCGATGCTCGGCGATCGCACGGAGAATGGAATCCTTTGCAAGCAACAGAATGACCGCGAGCGCCGCCAGAACGAGGACGACGCGGAGCACCCATTTCAGAAGCCGTTTGATCACCGGCCTTAAATAGGGCAAACCATGGGCGCATTCAATGGCCGAGTGACAGCGCCTGACACAGCAGATGGCGGGAGAATGCTCCCGCACTTCGAAAGGATTCGCCTCCATTCACCATTCAACGCGGACAAGTCCTGATCTAAATTTGTCACTTCCGCGTAGCGTTGAATGTTGGGCGTTGAATGTTAGAGCGTTGAATGTTGGATGTTCAACTCAATGGCCCCCTACAGCTGAACGTCCTCGGGCCTGACTTCGAGGCACTCGTCCTGGTCTTCCCACACGACTGCCGGGTAGTACTCCAGCAACCGCGGCGCCAGTTGGCTGCCCGCCCGCGCCAGCAGCGCCTCGGCCTGGCGCGCCGCGCTCTCGTAAGCCCGGTCATAATCTCCGGCGTTCTTGCGCTGCCGGTCGTCCCAGTGCGCCACCGCGTGCACCGGCGCGTATTGTTCCGCCCACACCGCAATGTCCGCCCGCACTTCAGCCGGGATTTCCTCAAATGGCACAAGCGTGTCGTTGCAATGCTGGCAGATCAACCCGGTCTCCTGCACATCGCGCGTCAACAGCGGGAGCGTCGGCGCGCGGCAGCAGGGCGACTCGGCGTACGCCGACGGCGGCGTGGCCAGGCGCTTGAACCAGATCTGTCGCTCGTGCCCCTGCTGCGCCGCCAGACGATAGGCGCCCAGCAAGGGATGCGACAAACGCCAGACCTTGCCTTCAATCTGCCCAAGCGTCTGCGCAAGCCAGCGCGCGAGCGTCAGATCATCGAAGTCCCGAAAGATCGTGCCGTATTCCTTCCACAAAACGTCCAGTGGCGATTCCGGATTGCCAGCCATCGGGGCAGTGTGTACGTCCGCCGGGCCGGTTTGTCGAGGCGGACGTGCGCGGTTGCCGGGTGTCCCCGGCGCCTGCTTCCAGCGGGCGAACGTACCCGCGCCTGCCGCGCCCGAGTTTGTGCCGAGGCGGGAGCTGTTGTTCGACCGGGCTGAACCGTCGGCCCGGAAGAACATGCCGGGCTTCAACTTCTCGGACGTTTCCCGCCGGGAACACCTCCGAAACTTTTTTCAATCATTAAATTTTGCCATCCCGAATTTTCGTTCTGGCAATCACGGCGCGCGACATGCAAGGTGAACCGTGATGATGAATCAGAGTTGATTTGCTGCAGAAGATGATGTCGAACGAATTTCAACCGGTGCTGGGCGAGCCCTCCGATTGGCTGGGCGACTGGCATCCCCTGGTTGAGCAACTGGGCTCGGCCAACGGGCTGGTGGCCTTGAGCGACATCGCGGCTTCGCTCCGCGCCGCCCCGGTGCAGAATGAGGAAACGTTGCGCGCGTTTCTCGCGGATTATCACGAGCGCATCCTCGTTCCCCATGAACTGCCCGCCATCCAGCGGGCGTATTATCACACCACCCGGCATGAGGTGCGGGAACTGTGTGAGTACGACCGGCAACTGGCGGAGCACGCGGCCAGGCAGCCTTTCGCGGAGGCGAGCCGGCGCGTCGGCCAGACCGAGCTGCTGAAGCTTCGACCCCTGCGCGACGAGCGCATCGTCCGCCGCTACATCGAAGCCGTCGAACGCAAAGAAGCCCACGCCTGGCATACACTGGTGTACGGGCTCACTCTTGCGCTCTACTCCATGCCGTTGCGCCAGGGCCTGCTCGGTTACGGTTTCCAGACCACCCGCGGCTTCATCTACGCCGCTGCAAAACCCCTGCGGCTGTCCGAAAAGACCTGCCGCACCCTGCTCGAAGAGCTGTGCGCAGACCTGCCCCGGGCGGTTGAGCTCCTGATCGCCGAACGCGCCGCAGCCTGAAGCCTTCCAACCGGGAGCAGGATTTGTACTGGCAGGTCTGCTCTCAAACCAACTACAGTCGCAACCAGCAGATCATTCATGCCTATGCCAGCGATGCACGAAGTGGACTACCAGATCTTCGGCGACGACATGCAGTTCGTCGAAGTGGAACTCGATCCCCAGGAAGCAGCCGTCGCGGAAGCCGGCGCCATGATGTACATGGAGGACGGCATCCAGATGGAGACCATCTTCGGCGACGGGTCCCGGCAGCAGGGCGGTTTCCTCAGCGCATTGGTGGGCGCGGGCAAGCGATTGCTGACCGGTGAATCACTCTTCATGACCGTGTTTCAAAACCGCGGCCAGGGCAAGAAACGCGTGGCCTTCGCGGCGCCCTATCCCGGCAAGATCATCCCGGTCAACCTGAGCGAAGTCGGCGGCGAATTGCTCGCGCAGAAGGATTCGTTCCTGTGCGCCGCGAAAGGCGTGAGCCTCGGTATCGCCTTCAACAGGCGGTTCGGCGCCGGTCTGTTCGGCGGGGAAGGCTTCATCCTCCAACGGCTCCAGGGCGACGGTCTGGCGTTCATTCACGCCGGCGGCACCTTGCGTCAGCGCGACCTCGCCCCCGGCGAACTGATCCGCGTGGACACCGGCTGCATCGTGGCTTTCCAGCCCACGGTGGATTACGACATCCAGATGGTGGGCGGGATCAAGACCGCCCTGTTCGGCGGCGAAGGATTGTTCTTCGCAACCTTGCGCGGCCCCGGCCGCATCTGGCTCCAATCGCTGCCGCTCAGCCGCCTCGCCGGACGCATTACCGCCGCCTCGCCGCGCACCGGCTCCGGCGGACGCGAGGAAGGCTCCATCCTCGGCGGGCTCGGCCGCATCCTAGACGGCGACAACGGTTGAGTGTTCGCCGCCCGACGGCGCTGCCAGGTCCAGTCTCGCGTCCGGCATGACTGATCCCCGAATCGTCTGACGCTATTGTCTGACGGTATGAAAACGATCCCGCTGCGCCAGTTGCTCCGTCAGCCGCTCAAGGTGAAGCGCTGGACCCGTGCCGGTCAGAGCGTCCAGGTCACAGACAACGGCAGGCCGTTGTGGGTGATCCGTCGCAACGTGTCAGTCCCACACGCGTCGAAGAGGACCGTATTCACGACGAATGAGGAGACACACGCAGAAGAACAGGAGTACAATCGCGCTGATCCACCGTTTGGAAAGGCATCTCCCTGGCAGCGCCCGGTTCATCCCGGCGCAAGGAACAGAAGGCATCTTGCGCAGCAACTCGCGTCCGCGCGCCGACATGACGCGAGAAAGCGCCGCTCCCGGAATCCAGTGGCCGCACAGGTCTCGCAGGAGTAATACCGGTAACCGGTCACGTCATTGCTCGCGAGCAACGCACTGTCCCGGGGGCATCGATTCATCTGCAATTCAACCCAAACGGCGCCCGTGTTGAATCTGGAGACTTAAACTTCGTTCACCCGCTGCGGCTGTGAACAGCCGGATCCGCCCAAGCGCACTCCTCACGTCGTGCGCTACAGTGCATCGCAGAAAACAGGGCGGTCTATCGTCGCTCCACAATCCTGCGTAGCGCTTCGGCCACCGGCGCCCAGGGACCGCCGGACTCGCACGAAAACGCCCGGAGCACGGAGACGGCTTCGCCCCACAGCAGCGACAGCGGCGGCAGCAACGCCTCGTAGGTCGTCGCCGGTTCCGGCAGCCGCGCCTCAATGGCAAGAGCGCAACCCGCCGCAAGGATCGCTTCGAGCATCGGCGCCCGCGCTTCATCGGCCATGCCGCCTTCGGCAAGCAATGTCGCCATCCTGAGTTTCCGAGCGGCATGCTGCCGGCGCGCGTCGGCTCTGGCGCGTTCCTCCGCAGAAAGCGGCGCGGGGCCGGACCCGTTCGGCTCGGGAAACAGAGGACGCGCCGATCGCGTGGTCATGGAGATCAGACCCGCTGCCGTCAATCGCTCGAGCGCTTCGTGCGTAGCGCGGTCCACCACCTCCAGATTCACCGGCGCCAGCGGATCGCTCCGGTCCGGACCGAAGAACTCCGTGTGCAGACCGTTGAGTCGTTCGCGCCACTGCGCGGCGTCTCGCTCCACGACCACGTACAGCACCGAGTGCACGCCGCTCGCGGGAAAGCGTTCCTCGCAGCAGACCAGCGCGCCGTTGATGCGCTCGCGGGCCTGCCGTGCAAAACCCAGCGCGCGATCCGCAGGCAACGCCGGCGCCGGTTTCGAGGTTCCTTGCTTCGCACTCGATTCCGACCGGGGAACGACCAGTTGTTCAAGCTTCGCGAGAAACGCCTGCCAGCCGCTGCGCAGCTTGATCTCCTGCAAATTGCCCTTGAGATCCAGCACGCCGTCGGACAAGGCCTGCTTGTTCGCCAGCGTCTCGAGCATCCGGTGTTCAATCGTGTTTTCGGACACCAGATTGATGACCGTGACGGCGCGGGTCTGGTGTTTGCGCCAGGCGCGGGCGATGCGCTGCTCGAGTTTCACCGGATTCCACGGCAGATCGCAATTGATGACGACGCTGGCGTTCTGCAGATTCAACCCCGTGCTGCCGCTGTCGGTGCTGAGAAACACGCAACAATTCGGGTCGTTCTTGAACGCGTTGATCCCGGCGCGGCGTTTGCGTTGCGGAACGGTGCCCGTGTGCCAGGCAAACCCGAGGCCCATCGTTTCGCACAATTCGCGTACCCGTTCGAGCATCCGTTCCCATTCCGAGAACACGATCGCTTTCACGCCGTTGTCGCGGCATTCCTCCAGGATCTTTTCCAGTTCAGCCAGCTTCGGGCAGTCCTTGTCGTTTGGATCCAGGATGTAATTCGTGTCGCAAACCATGCGCATCATGGCGAGCTCGCGCATGAGTTTGTCCTGCTCCTGCTGCGTGAGCGGGCGGCGTTTGGAGATGGACGCGAGCCGCGCCACGTTGGCCTCGTGATCCTCGTAAGCCGCCTGCTGGGCCGGGCTCAAGGGAACGAAGTGGTTGCGGTCGGTGCGCTCCGGCAGCTCGGTTTCCACATCGGCTTTACGCCGGCGCAGCATGTAGGGCGCGATGCGCTCGTGGAGGAGGTGCAGATTGCGATATCCGCACGGACGCCCGCGTTCATCCAATTCATAGAACTCACGGTTGAAACGGAACAGCGGCCCCAGCACCGCGGGATCGAGAAATCCATCAGCGAATGCAATTCGTCAATGCGGTTCTCGATCGGTGTGCCGGTCAACACGAACGCGTATCGGCTTCGCAAACGCTTGATCGCCTGCGTCGTCTTCGTGTTCCAGTTCCTGATCCGCTGCGCCTCGTCGAGGATGACCACGTCCGGCCGCAGGCGCGCGTTCACCTCGAGCGCGTCCACCAGCATTTGCTCGTAGTTGACGACGGTGAAGAACGGCGCTGCCTCTGTGGACTTTCCATTCCGGGTTTCGGATCCGATATCGTATTTCTTCAACCGCTCGTGGCGCGAGCCGAAGACCAGTTGCAGCGGGAGGTCGGTAAACCGCTGGATCTGTTCTTCCCATTCGGTCTTGAGGGACGCGGGTGTGACGACCAGCACGCGTTTCGCCCTGCCCAGCCGGTGCAGCAGCGCGCACGCGGCAATCGCCTGGATGGTCTTGCCCAGGCCCATTTCATCGGCCAACAGCGCGCGTTCGGTGAACGCCAGATGCAGCATGCCTTCGCGCTGATACGGGAACAGCGGCACCTTCGTTTCCTGCGCGGGCCATTCGCCGCTTTGAACGCGCAGCTCGTATTCGCGACGCAACTGCTTCCGTTCGGCGGCGCGCCGGCGGCTTTCCATCCAGGGCTCGACATCCTGCGAGATCCGCAATTCCGGAAACTTCTCCTGCAACTTCCGGGCCTCTTCCAGAACTTCCTCAACGCTGCCGTTGCTCAATAAACCGTCGGCACTGAACAATCGCTTCAGGCGCGCGGGAGCGGAGCCATTGGCATTCTGAAGCACCAGCCCGTTGAGCGCCGGATCCGGCACGATGTCGATGCGTCCCGATCCATTGCGCGCAGCCGACTGGAACAGGCGCTTGAAGCGGCGTTCGAGATACAGCAGCACGGCCTCAACGTGCTTGCAGGTGCCCAGCCCGTTGATGCGGAAGTCCACGCACTCGCACGAGAACTGCCGCTCGCGGATGCTCCGGATCTCCACCCGGTACGTGAGTCCGCTGGCGGAGGCGACCCGGAAATTCGAGAACACGGGGTGACGCGGGTCGATGTTCGAGATCCTGAAGGCCTCGTCCCGGGCGCGCTGGCGACGACGCGCGATTTCGTCGTTGTCGCTGGTGCGCCAGTCATGGACGGGCGGCAGTTTGAGCTGGGCTGTATTGACGGTTGCCATTGGCCCATCATCGCCACCACAAGCACCACGTCAAAGCGGACTTATTCCGGAATGTTCACACGTTATCCTCAGGTTGTTCACGCATTTGTACACGAGGTGATAGGTCTCGCTGCGACGGGTGTTTCTGCTACTGGAGCCGTCAACTGAAGGTCACGCTCCAACGGCAGGCGCAATGAACGAAGACCTGATAGCATACGCGCTGATATCGGCCTGTTTCGGCATCGTCTTCCTCCTTTGGTTTCTGGTCGCCATGTTCAACCGGGAAGCGGTGAAGCGGGAACTGCAGCAGCGTTGTTGCGAACCGATTCACATTCGCTGCCTGATGGGACCGCCCTTTGGACCGCGCCTGGTCAGATGGATTCGGGATGAATTGAGGGAGTTCGTCTAGAAAGGCGCCGGCGCGGACTGGCGGCCTGCCCTCCTACGCCGCCGCTTTTGCCGCTTCCAAATCGCTCCGCCGTTGCGCCATGCTCTTGAAGAACTCATAGCCCTCCCGCAATCGGCGCACGCAGACATCCTTGTCCTCGAGCATCGTCCTGATGATCCGCAGAATCGGCTTCGGCCGCAGGTAATAACGGTGATAGAACCGCTCGACACTCTCGAAAATCTCTTCCTTGCTCAGATTCGGATACTCCAGGGCGCTCTGCTGAAAACCGTCCTCCTCAACCAGGTCGGTCTTGTCCTGCTTCACAAACCAGCCGTTGAGCTTCGCCTGTTCGTACAGCTCCGTGCCCGGATACGGCGCCGCCAGCGACACCTGCAGCGAGAACACATCCAGCTCCTGCGCGAACCGGATCGTTTGCTCAATCGTTTCCCGCGTCTCAACCGGCAGCCCCAGAATGAACGTGCCGTGAATCACCACGCCGGCCTTGTGGCAATCGCGCGTGAACCGCCGCATTTCCTCCGTCGTCACGCCCTTCTTGATCCGGCGCAGGATGTCGTCGTTGCCGCTCTCGTATCCCACCAGGAACAGGCGGAGGCCGTTGTCCTTGAAACTCCTGATCGTGTCGTAATCCAGGTTCGCGCGGCTGTTGCAGCTCCACGTCAGCCCCAGCGGCCCGAGCTTCTTCGCAATCTCCCGCGCGCGCGGCAGGTTCGCCGTGAACGTGTCGTCGTCGAAAAAGAACTCCCGCACCTGCGGGAACAACTGCTTCATGTAGGCCATTTCATCGGCGACGTTCTGCGGCGAGCGCACGCGGTACTTGTGCCCGCCGATCGTCTGCGGCCAGAGGCAGAACGTGCATTGCGCCGGACAACCCCGCCCGGTGTAGAGGCTGATGTACGGATGCAGCAGGTAACCGATGAAATACTTCTCGATCTGCAGATCGCGCTTGTAAACGTCCGCCACCCAGGGGAGATCGTCCATGTTGCCGATCAACTCCCGTTCCGGATTGTGCCGGATTTTTCCGTCCTTGTCCTTGTACGACAGCCCCGCGATGGTCGAGAGATCCCGCCCTTCGGCAACTTCCTTGCACGTGTAATCGAATTCCTTCCGCCCCACCCAGTCAATGGCCCACGACGCCTTCAGCGTCTCGGTCGGCAACACCATCGCATGCGCGCCGACGAACCCGATCTTCGTTTCGGGCTTCTGCCGCTTGATGGCCTCGGCGACTTTGCAGTCGTTCTTCAGCGACGGCGTGGACGTGTTGATGATGACGTGATCGAAACCCCTTGCGATGCGGAGGCATTCCTCGATGCCGATGTCGTGCGGCGGGCAATCCAGCAGTCTGGAACCGGGCACCAGGGCGGCCGGCTGCGCCAGCCACGTGGGATACCAGAAACTCGTGACCTCGCGTCGCGCCTGATACCGCGCGCCGGCGCCTCCGTCGAACCCGTCGAACGAAGGCGGTGAAAGGAATAATGCGCTCATGAATAGATCGGCTGTGGGAGTCTCAGCGGCCTTCCCGCAAGCCCGCCGGCGTCGGTTCAATCCTCTTTGCGACGGATCTTCGCGAGCAACTCATCCCGCGCGGAGGTGCCGGAGCCGCAACCGCCGTTCCCGGCGACGGGTTGCGTCTGCAGGTCGTTGCCGCCGCGGGCAAACGCCGATTTGGCGCCGGCCAGCCCGGACTTGATCGCCGCCTTGGCTTCCGCAAGGTGCCCTTTGCCGACGCTGGCGCCGTTGAAGGCATTGACCTTCGCGCCCTCGGCGCACGGTTTCGGCCGCGGCCAGAAGTTGTATTTGAAATTCTTCCAGTTGTCGCCGCGCTGGTAGTTCGTTCCCAACGCGCCGCTCGGGTCGTATCCGCAGTGCACCATGCAATTCTCGCAGCGCGGATCGCGCGCGACGCCATTGACGACGCCGTACTTGTTCCAGTCCACCTTTTCCAGCATCTCCTGGTAGGTGCTGTAATGCCCGTCGGTCATCAGGTAACAGGGCGCTTTCCAGCCGCGGATGTTGTAGGTGGGAATGGCCCACGCCGTGCACGTCAGCTCCCGGATGCCCGCAAGAAACTCCTGATACACCGGCGTGCCAAAGATCGTGAACTGCTTTCCCCATTCCAGAATTCTCTCGAACTTCTTCCGCGTCATGTCGCGCGTCAGGAAGAATTCTCTCGGATCCTTGCCCAGCCGCTTCACCATGTCCTTCTTCGCGGCGTCGTAATCGTAGCCGGGCGAAATCGTGTGGCCGTCCACGCCCAGCCACGAGAAGAACTTGAACATGTCCTCGATCTCCCGCACGTCGGTCTCGCGATACACAGTGGTGTTCGTGGCCACCTGGTAACCGAGAAGCTTCGCCATGCGAATCGCCTCGACGCATTCCTTGAAAACGCCTTCGCGCTCCACGATCAGGTCGTGCGTGTACTCGAGCCCGTCGATGTGAACGTTCCAGTACAGCCATTTGGTCGGGGCGATCACCGGCTTTTGCGCGGCCGCCGGATCGGCTTTCCGGATCGCTTCCGCGTCCTTCTCGGTAATGAGCTTCTCGTCGAGCAGCTTCGAAACCAGGGCTTCCAGGGACGGATCGGACGCGTACCGCGCGGCCAGGTAATCCTTCATCTTCTTCCGCATGAACATGCCGTTCGTGCAGATATAAACGATGCGGCCCTGGCGCAGGATGCCGTTCACCAGTTCCTCGATCCGCGGATAAATCAGCGGCTCGCCCCCGCAGATCGAAACCATGGGCGCATCGCACTCCTCGGCGACAGCAAGGCATTTCTCCAGCGGCACCATGTCCTTGAGGCTGGTGGAATATTCTCGAATCCGCCCGCACCCCGTGCACGTCAAATTACACGTATGCAAGGGTTCGAGTTGCAGCACCATGGCGAATTTGGGGGTCCGGCGCAGCTTATGCTTAATGATGTGACCGGCGATTTTCGCGGACAACGCGAGGGGGAATCGCATAGTGTTTTATACGTTCTGAGCTACTTGTTGGACAGGCTCAACCGGCCCGGGCGGAGTGGAAGGCGGGTCCGCCTGAATCAAACCGGGCAGACCCAGGCCCGGAAGCAGGAAATCGAGAGGCGACACGGATTTCGAAGCATGAATGCCGCTGCACCCGGCCAGCGCCACAGCGAACGCAGGCAGAACCAAAAAACGCGCGAATTTGCCAAATGATGTCACTTAGCCCGCAGTATAGGAGCGGTCATGATGTTAGCAACACATAATTCGGGGGTATCCAACCCATGCGGGTGCGTCCTGCCGCCGTGCTTCACTCCCGCTCCCCGCCCCCACCGGAACAGGAGATCCTTTTCACTGCTCATGCGTCTCCTCGTCACAACAGCCGGCATCCTGACCGCCGCCCAGGTTTCCGCAAGCGCGCCGGCTCAGCCCGTCGCCGCCCCCGCCGGCACCAACAACGCCGCCGCCCGCGCCGAACGCGCCTATCAGGAGGCGCAAAACCGGTTCCGGTCGAACACGAACGACGTCGAAGCCGCATGGATGTTCGCGCGCGCCTGCTTCGACCTCGCCGAGTTCGCAGCCGACAACCGCCAGCGCGCGCGCCTGGCCGAAACCGGCATCCAGGCCTGCCGAACCGCAATCGAGAAAAACCCGGACGTCGTCCAGTTGCACTACTACCTCGGCATGAACCTCGGACAATTGGCCCGGACAAAAACTCTGGGCGCGCTCAGGCTGGTGGATCAGATGGAAGCCGAGTTCCACCGGGCTCGCACGCTGGATGAAAAGTTCGACTTCGCCGGACCGCATCGAAACCTGGGCCTGCTGTACCTCGAAGCCCCGTCCTTCGGCAGCATCGGCAGCCGGAGCAAAGCGCGATACCACCTGCGCCGCGCCGTCGAACTCGCGCCCGACTATCCCGGCAACCGGCTGAACCTGATTGAAGGGCTCCTCCGTTGGGACGAACGCGCCGAGGCAGTGCGTGAATTGCAAAAGCTGGAGGAAAACCGGGCCGCCGCCCGCAAGAAGTACGCCGGCCCTGACTGGGAATCCAGTTGGGCGGAATGGGAAAGCCGCCTTCAGGAGCTCAAGGCGAAAGCCGGTGTGGCATCGAAAAAGCCCTGAAGCCACGGTCCCGCGAACCGTGCCTGCAGGCTTTGCCGGTCAGCTATCGGCTATCGGCTATCGGCTATCGACGATCGTGAGCGCGCGAGCCGGTTTCAGCCCAGCGATTTCACCTTCTTCACGATGGCCTCGGCATTGATGCCGTAGCGCGCCAGCAGTTGGTCGGGCTTGCCCGAACGCGGCAGTTCCATCACCGCCAGCTTGTGCACCTGGATGCCCTCGACACTCAGCTCGCCGGCCACCGCGTCGCCCAACCCGCCCTCGGGATAGTGGTCCTCCACCGTGAGGACCGTGTTGTTGGTCTTCTGCGCCGCCGCGCAGATCACATCCTTGCCCAGCGGCTTGATGCTGTAGGCGTCGATCACCGTGATGCCGATGCCTTCCCCTTTCAGAGCGTCCGCGGCCTTCAGAGCCTCGAACAGCGTGATGCCCGCGGCAACGACCGTTGCCTTGTCGCCATCCGCCTGCCGCAGCACCTTCGCGCCGCCGATCGGGAATTGCTCGTCATTGTTGTAAATGACGGGCGTCTTGGGACGGGACGTTCGCATGAAGCAGATCCCGCGCTTCTGAACCATCTGCTCGAGCAGGCGTTCCGCGCACACCGCATCGCTCGGATACAACACTACGCTGCCCGCCACGGCCCGCATCATGGCGATGTCCTCGAGCCCCATTTGCGACGGACCGTCCTCGCCGATGCTTACGCCGCAGTGCGAGCCGACCAGTTTGAGGTTCGCCTGCGAGATGCCCGCCACCCGGATCTGATCGAACGCCCGGGTGAAGAACGTGGCGAACGTGGACGCAAACGGGATCTTGCCTCTGGCGCCAAATCCCATCGCCACACCGACGAGGTTCTGCTCGGCGATGAAACACTCGGTGAAACGGTCCGGGAACTTCTTGAAGAACTTCTCCGAGTAGGTCGAGTTCTTCGTGTCGCCGTCCATCGCAACGATGCGCCTGTCCGCCTCGCCCAGCCGGACGAGACCGCTGCCGTAGGCTTCGCGCGTGGCCACGCTGTCGCCAATCCTGTAGTTCAGCGGAGGAAAAGACGCGGGAGCGGAGTTGTCGGGCGCCGGGAGCTGGGACGGCGCCGGGATCGGAACGCCAATGCCCGACTGCGCGGTTGGACGGAGCTCGGCAATCGCGCGTTCGGCTTCCTCTTTGCTCAACGGCTTGCCGTGCCAGGCGTCCTTGTCCTGAATAAAAGAAATGCCGGCGCCCTTGTAGGTCCGGGCAAGGATCACCAGCGGCTGATCTCCGAGGCCCGCGGCCGCCAGCACCTCGAGAATCTCCTCCATGTCATGGCCGTCGATCACCTCGGTGCGCCAGCCGAAGGACTGGAACCGCTTCTGATACACATCCATGTCATGGCCGAACGGCGTCGCCTGGCTCTGGCCCAGGCGATTCACATCCACGATCGCCACCAGGTTGTTCAGCTTGTAGATTCCGGCGAGCGACGCCGCTTCCCACACGGCGCCTTCCGCAATTTCGCCGTCGCCCAGCAGCACATACGTCCTGTAATCGAGCTGGTCCAGCCGGGCGCACAGCGCCATGCCGACGCCAACACTCAATCCCTGGCCGAGCGAACCCGTCGCCACGTCCACGAACGGCAGCCGCGGCGTGGGATGCCCTTCCAGGTCGCACCCCAGTTCGCGAAGCTTGAGCAGGTCGTCGGCAGGAAACAAACCCGTCTCCGCCCAGGCCGCATACAGCAGCGGCGCCGCGTGCCCCTTGGAAAGAATAAAGCGATCGTTGTTGTGGTAATGCGGATCCTTCGGGAGGTACCGCATGTGCCCGAAGAAGAGAGCTGCGACGAGATCCGCAGCCGAACAGCACGAACTCGGATGCCCGCTTCCCGCAGCCGTTGTCGCCGCAATCGAATGAATGCGCAACTGATTCGCAATCCCCCGCAATTTCTCGGTGTCGATGTCGTTCATGAGACTGCAAACTGTATTCGCCGGAAACCAAAAGAAAAGTAGAAATGCTCCCGGCCGCCGCGGCAGGCGCCGCTGCAATCGGGCCAAGACAAACGCGCTGCAACCGGCTACCATCGCCGGCGCGTGCACCAATCGTTTGACCTGAACCATGGCTGACACATCCGGGCAACGCGCCGCCACGCTGCAGCCGTTCACGTTTGGCGGGGCCGCAGCGTTCGGCGACGCCCGCGTCGGACGCCTGTTGCTCGTTCAACTGGCCGTCGCGCTGGCCGCCGCTGCCGCCATCGTCTGGTTCGTGCGCGCGGCGTGGCTGCCGGTCGTCCATGACGCTATTCGGGCGCTGCCGGACTCGGGCGAGATTCGCCACGGCCGGCTGCACTGGCCCGAAGCGCAACCGCGTTTGCTCGCACGAAACCGGTTCCTTGCCATCGGCGTTGACCTTCGGCATTCCGGCGCCATCCGTTCTCCCTCGCATGTGCAGGTGGAACTCGGGCAGGGCGACATCGCCTTTCAGTCGTTGCTGGGTTACACCAGCATCGCCTACCCGCAATCGGAATGGATCGTCGGTGTCAACCGGCCTGCACTCGATCCCTGGTGGGGCGCCTGGCGGCCGCCGGTCCTCTGGATCACCTTCGTCACCGTCACCGTCGCGCTCCCGTTAATCTGGGCGACCCTCGCTGCCGTACTCGCCGGACCGGCCTGGCTGCTCGCGTTCTTCGCCGACCGCCGGCTCACTTTTCTGGAAAGCTGGAAAGTGGCGGGCGCCGCCGTCCTGCCGGGCGCCGTGTTGATGATCGCCGCAATCTTCGGGTACGGACTCGGCATCATCGATCTCGTGCAACTGCTCGCGGCCCTTGTATTGCACCTGATCGTCGATGTCGTGTACGCCTGCGCAGCGCCGTTCTTCCGGCCGAAAGCCGGCTCCAATTCCCGACGCAATCCATTCGCGGCGCGCAACGCATCGGCGGAGAACGGTCCGAACCGCGCCTCCTGAACCCGCAAGAACGTTTCTTCCCTCAACGGAGCTGCGGAAGTCGCAACGCGCCGTTGCATGCATTTCCCGCATCGATTAGTGTCCACGGGTGATGGCTCGGGCATCGTCGCATCGTTATCTCGCCTCGCTCGCCCTGTGCGCCGGCTTGCTGGGCTGCATGCCGGTCGGCCACGATGTTGCGGACGAGCAGAAGGAGTCGCATTTCCTGGAGGGGAAGCGATGCATCAACAGCATGGACTACCACGGCGCGATCGAGCAGTTCACCAAAGCCCTGACGGTGAATCCGAACTCCGCCTCGGCGCATTATGAACTCGGCATTCTGTACGAACAACGAGAGCCCGATCCGGCGGCGGCGATCTATCACTACCAGCGCTACTTGAAACTGCGCCCCAACGCCGAGAACGCCGACCTCATCCGCCAGCGAATCATCAGTTGCAAACAGGACCTCGCGCGAACCGTCCAGCCGCTTCCCATCACGCCCGGAATGCAGCAGCAGCTCGAACAGTTGCTCGACGAAGTGAAACGGCTCCGTGAAGAGAACGAGCACTGGCGAGCCTATTTCGCCAGCCTTCCCCCGGCCGCGACCAACACCGCTCCGGTTCAGGCTCCCCGGCCGACACCGCACACCGCGCCGCCGACCGAAACCGCGCCCGACCGGCAGACCGCCGCCTCCGCCGCGGCGCCGATGCGCACGCACACCGTGCAACCGGGCGAATCGCCATACTCCATCGCCCGGAAATATGGCGTCCACCTGAATGCCGTGATGGCGGCGAATCCCGGGCTTGAGCCGCGCCGACTGCAGCCCGGGCAGACGATCAACATCCCTGCTCGGTGACGCATGCCCGCGCGCGCCGCCTTTCTTTTGATCACGCTTTTCTGGATCACAATGATGGCGTTGCTCTGGCGCGCGGAATACGCCGAGACCAACCCGGAAGGCCGGCCGGTACCTCCTTCCGTGGTCTGGGAGAAAGTGCTCTCCTCACCCGACCGTTCCTCTCTGCTCGTCTTCGATGGAGACCGCCGCATGGGATTGTGCGAATGGGTCACGGGCGCCGGACGAGCACTGGAGCGTCTGGACGCCGAAAGCGTGCCTCCCTCACCCGAGGTGGAGGAAGGATACTCGATCCGCGTGGAAGCAAGCGTTCTTATTGAGCAGTTCACCAACCGTTTGCAACTGGACGCGTTGCTACGCCTCTCTCCGGACCGCCGCTGGAGACTTCTGGATCTGAATATCGGGCTGCGCGAGGCTCATTGCAGGCTGCTGGCGGACGCTTCGCAAGAGCAGGTCTCGGTCACGATGCAGAGCGACGGCGCCCGGGTCGAGCGCGCGCTTCCATTCGAAACACTCAGGAATCCCGCGGCGCTCGCCGCCGAACTGATAGGCCCGATCGCCAGGGATGCGGTTGCGGCACTCAAGATGCCGTCAGCCTCGCAGCAGGATCTGCTCGCTTCCACCATCCGCTGGGAAACGCGCGAAGGACAACTCCGGTTCGGGCACGCGGAGATCCGGGCCTACATCGCGCGCCTGCGCCTGCTCGAATACGAACTCGTTGCCCACATCAGCCAGGCCGGAGAGATTCTCCAGGTCGAGTTGCCCGGCAACTGGCGGCTTCTCAACGAGCAACTGGCCACACTGGAATCGGCGCGATGATCGAGCTCATTCGTCTCGTCAAGAAATTCGGAGACCTCGCGGCTGTGAACGACGTCACCCTCCGGATCGAGCCCGGCGAATTCTTTGCCGTGCTCGGCCCCAACGCCGCCGGGAAAACCACCACGCTGAAGCTGCTCGCCGGCCTGCTCAGGCCCACCTCCGGAAGCGCGCGCGTCGGGGGTTTCGACCTGCAAACGCATCCGATCGAGGCCCGCCGGCTCATGGCGTTCGTCCCGGATTTCCCGTTCCTTTACGACAAACTGACGCCCTGGGAATTCCTGCGTTTCGTCGGGCAGCTTTTCCGAATGGATGAGCGCGACATCGAGAAGCACGGCCGCGAACTCGTCGAGCGGTTTCATCTCGAGGACTTTGTCGGGAAGCACATCGACACGCTCTCCCACGGCACGCGGCAGCGCGTCGCCATTGCCGCTGCTTTGTTGCACCAACCCCGCGTGCTGATCATGGACGAGCCGATGGTGGGACTGGATCCGCAGCACGCGAGAACACTCAAGGACACGTTGAAAGAGCGGGCCCGCAACGGAGCGACCGTCCTGGTGTCCACCCATCAGTTGAGCGTGGCGGAGGAACTGGCCGATCGCATTGGCATCATGCATCGCGGACGCATGGTGGCGGTTGGGTCCCCGGAGCAGCTCCGAAGCCAAAGCGGCGCGTCCCAACCCCTTGAGGAAGTGTTCCTTTCTCTGACGGCAGCCGGTCCGTCCGGACCGAATTCGGAAAATCTTTGAACGTGACAGGTTGTTTGTGGTCTGGTTGTATTCAAAGCGCGACGGCGGGTCAGCAGGACAGCCAGCGCCGGGAAGAAAATGACGGAAACCGGGTCACACAAAGCAGGCTGGACGTTGCTTAACATGGAAGAATTATTTGACACGCCAGCCCATTTCCGTATAAAAGACGGCAGTTTGCTGTTGGCACTGCTTCTCGGGTGTGAACAAGCTAAATAACTATGAACAAAATCGTTGCTTCCTTCGGAGTAGCCGCGCTAGGCGCATCAAGCATTCAGGCAGTCTCAGCTCAAAACCTCACCGGTCCTTCCAGGCTCTGGGATGCCTCACTGACTCTGCGCGCCTTCTATGACGACAACCGGTTCGCGCTTCGCGACAGTGACCCGGCCAAAGACGACGGGAAAGGATTTGGCTTTCAGATCAGCCCCTCGGTGGGGTTGAACTGGGCAGGGCCCGCCACGACCGTCCGGCTGGGTTATACCTATTCTTTCAAGTGGTACGAGAGCACACTGGACAGCGCGACGATCGACGAAGACGAGCACGACGACCAGACGCACACCTTCACCGCCGCGTTGAATCATGCGTTCAACGACCGCTACAGCATCGCCTTGAGCGAATCCTTCGTGGTGGGGCAGGAACCCGACACGTTGCGCGACCCGGACGGCCCGCTGTTCTCCGGCCCGCCCTTCCGTGTTCCGGGTGACAATATCCGCAACTATGCCAGCGTGGCGTTCAACGCGGAAGTGACGCCGCTCCTCGGGGTGACCCTCGCCTACAACAACAGCTATTACAATTACGATGCCGACCTGCTTTCCGACATATTGGATCGCATGGAGCACACCGCGACTGTGATGGGCCGCTGGCATCTGCAGCCGGAAACCACCGGCCTGTTCGGCTACACCTTCCGGTATGCGGACTTCCTGGAAGATCCGGGTACCCAGCGCGACCGCCGCTCCCATATCGTCTTCGTCGGCGCCGAGCACAGCTTCCGCCCCGACCTCCGCGGTTCGGCCAAGGTGGGCATCGAGTTCGCCGAATACCCCGATCTGGAGGAGGGCAGCGAGAGCGAGGTCAGCCCCTATGCCGACGCGAACCTGCTGTTCATGTATCTGCCGGAAAGCTATGCGCAGGTTGGCGTGACCCATCAGCGCAGTGCGACCGACGTCATCGGCAACGTGAATATCGTCAGGGATTCGGAAACGACGGTTCTTTACGCGAAAGTGCGTCATATGCTCGCCCCGCGGCTGTTTGCCGATGTTTCGGGAACGCTCCAGCACTCGGAATTCAGCGGCGGCCAGTTTGATGGGGACAATGAAACGTTCTACCTGGTCGGGTTGCAGCTGGAATACCAGATCAACCCGTACCTGGCGGCGCATGTCGGGTATAACTACGACAACCTGTGTTCGGATATTCCGTTCCGCGGGTACGATAGAAATCGAGTTTACATCGGCATGAGAGCCAGCTACTAGTAGACCCTGAAGTATCAGCCGGGGGGCCTGGTTTATACGATCCGGCCCCCTTTTTTTGAAACTATGGATTCGTCAAAAGTACCTGCTCCGCAGGAAACCAAGCTGCATTTCCTCGATTATTGGAGGATTATCCGCATCCGCAAGACCGTCATCCTCGCGGTGTTCCTGCTCGTGGTCAACACGGCCACCGTCGTCACGTATATCCTGCCGGAATCATTCTCCGCCAAGGCGTGCATCAAGGTGGAACAGGACGCGCCCGACATCCCCTTCGTGGACTACCAGGGGTTCCGCCGCCCGTTTGATCCCCACTTCATTCTCACCGAATTCGAGGTGCTCCAATCCGAAGTCATCCTCGGTGAGGTCGTCGAGAAACTCAACCTGTGCGAGGAGTGGGGCAAGAAATACAACAACGGAGTTCCCCTGAAACGCCACGTCGCAATGGATGTCCTCGAGAAATCCATGGACGTCCGCCAGAAGCGCAATACCAGCATCATCGAAATCCTCGTTTACAGCGACACGCCGGAGGAAGCCGCCCGGCTGGCCAACGCAATCGCGGAAACCTACAGGGATCACCGGCTGAAACTCGTGGATGAGCGCGCGGCCAGGGGTATCGAAAAGCTCGCGGACCAAAAGAAGAAACACGACGAGGAACTGGCGGCCCAGCGGCTCAAGGTGGACCAGTTGCGCACCAGCCTGGGAATTGTTGACCTCGACCCGCACGGAACCACCCCCACTCCGACCTTCTCAAGCGAGCAGTTGCGCACCCTCCAGAACCAGCTCCTGCTCCTCACCGACCTTCAGGTCAAACAGCAAACAACCCTGAGCAACCTGCTGCAATACGACAAGGAGGAGCTTCGAAACTCCATCCAGACGGCACTGGACCAGCCGGATGCGACCCTGATGGCCTATTTCAATTCGCTCAACGAAGCCGAGCAGGTGTTCCGCTCCGTCTCCCGCGACTACAACGAAGCGCACGCCCTCTATCAGAACGCGCAGTCGAACATCGCGGAAATCCTCACCAAAATCGATGAGCGGATCAAAGGCATCCTGCTGGGACTCGAAACCAGGCTGGCGGAGACGACGAGCCGCGTGGTCCAGTTGAGCAACGCGCTTGAAACCGCAAAGAAGGCCGACCTCGAAATGGCCGAAACCAGCCGGGCGTACTACGCGGAAAAGCAGAAACTGGCCGAATTGCTCCAGTTCAATACCGTGCTCGGACTGCGCATCGCCGCCCAACAAACCGAGCGCGCCCTCCCTCGCAACGCCATGGTGGTCATCACCGACCACGCATTCGCCGACGAGCGCCCCGTTAAACCCAAGAAAGGCCTCAACATCGCCCTCGGCATCATCATCGGCCTCGTCGTCGGCGTCGGCCTCGCGTTCTTCATCGAATACCTGGACACCAGCGTCAAGACCATCGACGACGTCGAGCGCACACTCCAGGCGCCCGTCCTGGGCGTTATTCCCCAGAACGTCGGCTTCCTCCTCGAGGAGGGCGCCGAAAGCCCGCACGCAGAAGCCTACCGCGTCCTGAGAACGAACCTCCTGTTCTCACGAAAGGACGACAAACTGAACACGATCGCGATCGTCAGCGCCGGCGCCGGCGAAGGCAAGTCCACCACCGTCGTCAACCTCGCCACCGTCTTCGCGCAAAGCGGCAACCGCGTTGTCGTCGTGGATTCCGACCTGCGCCGCCCGACCCTGCACAAGATCCTGCAGGTCTCGAACAGCATCGGCCTGACGAACTACCTGCTCCGCCAGAATACGCTGGAGGAAGTGATCCAGACCACGAGCCTGCCGACGCTGGACTTCATGCCCAGCGGCAAGCTCCCGAGCAGTTCCATGGGCGTGCTCAGCTCGGCGCAGATGAAACACCTCATCCAGGAACTGAAGCAGCGCTACGATTACGTGTTCTTCGACTCGCCTCCCATCATGGGCGTCAGCGACGCGTCCATCCTCGCGAGCGAAGTGGATCTCACCTTGCAGGTGATCCAGTATCGCCGCTATCCCCAGCCGATGAACATCCGCGCCAAGCAGATGGTCGAAAAGGTGGGCGGCAATCTCCTCGGCATCGTCCTGAACAACATCAACATGTCCCAGGGCGAGAGCTACTATTACTACAGCGGCTATTACCACGAGTACTACTCGAAGAACGAAGAGGAAACCGAATCTGCAGAAACCGCAGGCGACGACGTCGCGAAAATCGATATCAAGCCGAAGTATTGATCAAAGGGTTGCAAGGATGAACATGAACTATCTGAGGCTGCTCCATGGAGCAGCGGGTACCGTTGCACTTCTCACAGCCATTCTTCTGACAGGCTGCCAGAGTGCTCCTCCAAGGTTTCAACAGGTGGAGGGGCTGCCGGGCGCCGGGACCATAGTCTCCACCAAAGACGTCCTCCAGCCGGGCGAACTCATCAGCATCGAATTCTTCAGTTCGGCCAGCCAGCCGCCCATCCAGCCCTACGAAGAGCGCATCAAAGAGGATGGAACCATCTCGCCCCCGCAGCTCGGGCAGTTCGGACCGGTGAAGGCCGCAGGCAAACTCCCCGGCCAGCTCCAAAAGGAATTGCAGGAGCTCTACGAGAGGCTCTACCGAAACATCACCGTCGTTGTCACCGCAGGCGTGCGCGTTTACTGGGTGGACGGCGAAGTGACCAAGCCGGGAGTTCAGACGTATCTCGGACCGACCGACGTCATGAAAGCCGTCGCCGCCGCGGGCGGTTTCACTCCTTTTGCCAACAAACGGAGAGTCCACGTCATCCGGACCGATGGCACCACCGAGCGCGTCAATTACAACCGCATCATCGAGCAACCATCGGAGAATCTCCCCGTCTATCCAGGCGACAAAGTCTGGGTGCCCAGACGCCTGTTCTGGTAGATGGTCGAACTCGAAATCCTTTCCGGTCAAACGGCGGGCAACCGATGGCGTGCCCGCCGTTTCCCTTTCCGCATCGGACGATCCCCTCAATGCGACCTCCGCTTCGAGGAAAACGGCGTCTGGGATCAGCACGCCGAAATCTCCCTTGACCCGGCAACCGGATTCGTCCTCCGCGCCTTCCCCGATGCCCTGATCACCACCAACGGACAACCCGTCCAGCACACCGTATTGCGCAACGGCGATGAAATCGAACTGGGCGCGGTCAGGCTGCGCTTCTGGCTCGCCGAAGCGCGTCAACGCGGATTACGGCTCAGCGAAGCATGGTTCTGGACCGTATGCGCCCTCGTCGTCGCCTCCCAGTTCGTCCTCATCTACTGGCTGGTTCGATAACCGGCCGCGCGCGGCGATGCCCCATGGCTGGCCCGCCTGCCCCATTCAATGGCGGAAATGCCGCACGCCGGTAAACGCCATCGCCATGTTCCGCTCGTCCGCCGCCGCAATCACTTCCGCGTCCCGAACCGAGCCGCCGGGCTGAATCGCCGCCGTCGCCCCCGCCTCCGCCGCCGCAATCAAACCGTCCGGAAACGGAAAGAACGCGTCGCTGCAAACCGCGCTGCCCTGCAACGACAGCCCAGCCTCCTTCGCCTTCCACACCGCAATCCGGCTCGAGTCCACACGGCTCATCTGCCCCGCCCCAACGCCCAGCGTCCTGTCGGACGAACAATAGACAATGGCGTTCGATTTCACGTGCTTCACAATGCGCCAGCCGAACAGCATGGCCTGTAATTCGACTTCCGTAGGCGCCCGTTTGGTAACAATCTTCAAATCGTTCGCACCCGTCGCCTTCGCGTCCCGCTCCTGGACCAGCCAGGAACCCGCGCCCACGCTCCGCACGTCCCACGCGTCCGGCTTTAAGGGCCATTTCACTTTCAGCAGCCGCAGGTTCTTCTTCTTCCGCAGCACCTCCAGCGCTTCGCCCGTGAAATCCGGCGCGACGATCACTTCGCTGAAAATTTCCGCGATCGCCTCCGCGCAGGGGCCGTCCAGCGCGCGGTTCACCGCGATGATGCCGCCAAACGGCGCCTGACGGTCCGTCGCAAACGCCGCCTCCCACGCGTCCCGCAGGCTCGTCCCCTGCCCGACCCCGCACGGATTCGTATGCTTCAGAATGGCCAGTGTCGGGCGGTCCTCGGTGAACTCCGAAATCAACGCCGCCGCGGATGTCAGATCGAGGATGTTGTTGTACGAAAGCTCCTTGCCGTGCAATTGATCAAAATGCTCGTGGAATCGCCCGTACAGCGCAGCCTGCTGGTGCGGGTTCTCTCCGTAGCGCAATGGCTGCGACAGCGGCGCCGAAAGGACCAGCGCCGGCGGCAGCGCGGACGAACCTGTCGCTGCTCCAAATTCCTTCTGCAGGTGGGCCGCGATCGCCGCGTCATACGCCGCCGTCCGCGCATACACCTTCACAGCCAGTCGCTGCCGCAAGTCCAACGTCGTTTCCCCGGTGCGCTCTATCTGCGCGCCCACTTCCGCATAGTCCGCCGGATCAATCACCACCGTCACGCTCGCGTGATTCTTGGCCGCGCTCCGCAACATCGACGGTCCGCCGATGTCGATGTTCTCGATCGCATCGTGAAGGGAGACCCCCGGCCGCGCCACGGTTTGCTCGAACGGGTACAGGTTCACAACGACAAGGTCGATCGGCGCGATGCCGTGCTCGCGAACCGCCGCCTCGTGCTCGGCGTTGCCCCGGATATACAACAATCCGCCATGCACCTTCGGATGCAGCGTCTTGACCCGGCCGTCGAGCATCTCCGGAAAACCGGTGTAATCGCTGACGTCCTTCACCTGGAGCCCGGCCTCGCGCAGCACCCGCGCGGTCCCCCCCGTGGACAACAGCTCAATCCCCGCTGCGGCAAGAATACGGGCGAAATCCACCAGTCCCGTCTTGTCCGATACCGAAAGAAGCGCGCGCTGAATTCGTGCCATAGGGGGCGTACGTTCCGAAAGAGCCGCCGGCGCGTCAACCAAGAATCCATCCCGCCCGCAGGACACATCCGTCCGACGAAAGGAGCGCAACAGAGTTCCAAAATGTGCCCGCGAGGGTTGGAAAACAATCGGCCTGTCCTGCCTTCGGCTAATCTGCCTTGCGCAGGATGCCGGCAAAGCCGCCCGCCGGCGCAAGCGAAAGCGAAAGCGTGGACTTCGAGTTCACGTCCTCCTCGGCCTCAATCACGGCCGCGTAATCCGACCCGTCCGGCTTGTCGCGGAAGCTGCGCAACGTCCACCTTCCCCTGCCGAGAAATTTCAGCGGCATCTCCAATTGCGCGGCGTCGTCGCCGTTCATTGCGGCCACATACCATCGATCGCCCGAGCGTCGCGCGAGCACTATGGACCGGCCAACCTCGCCCGAAAGCACCACGCTTTCGTCCCACACGGTCGGAAGATTGCGAAGGAACTCCAGACCTGCCTGGCCGCGATAGTTTTGCGGGCTGTCGCACAGCACCTGCAACGGGCTCGGATAGATGACCGTCATGGCCAGTTGGCGGGCACGCGTGCCCATGACCGCCGCGGGCACGGAAATCCTGAAGTCCTTCGGCGCGCGGTTGACGAAACCGCCCGGCGTGAAGTCCATGGGTCCGAGCAGCGCGCGAGTAAAGGGCAACGTGATGGTGTGCAGCGGCGTGCACTGGTTGCCCCCGAGCTTGTTGTATTCGTTGCCGAGCACGCCCTCCTGCGTGATGAAATTCGGGTACGTGCGGGCCAGGCCGGTGGGCTTGTACATGCCGTGAAAGTTGATCAACAAACGATGTCTGGCGGCAGTCTCAAGCAACCGTTCACACCATTGAACCGTTTCCTGCGACTGACTGTTGAAAAAATCGATCTTCACTCCGGCGAATCCCTGCTCTGCCAGGTACGCCAGCGCCGCCTCCATACCGAATGTCTCGACGTCGAGCGAGTGCGCCCAGATCAGCAGGCGAACGTTCTTCGATTTCGCGTATTGAATCAGCTCGGGAATATTGACTTCGGGAACCGGCCGGCGGAAATCGCCGCGCACCGGATTCGGCGTGGAATGCAGCGACTTGTCGTAGCTCGTCATGCCGTGATACCAGCGCCAGTCCACCAACTGATACGGCCAGCCCATCTCCGCAGCCAGATCGATGTACTCCTTGTGCGACGGAGTCGTGCCGCGAGCCTCGACATTCCTTCGCCGCGGATCGGGATCATGTGGATTCAAACCGGTCCACCACGCGTCCCAGGCGCACGCGCCCGGTTGAATCCAGGAAATGTCCTTCACCCTGGAAGGCGTCGCCAGCGTGGCAATCAGGTCTGAATCGGCAAGTTCGGCCGCCGTGCGGCCGAATATCAACGCGCGCCACGGACTCACTCGAGGGGTCTCGGACACGACCAGGCCGTTGCCGTCCGTGCGGCGGTCGAGCACCGCCCTGACCGCCGGCTCACCGGTGCCCACGAGCGACATGCCCGACCAGTCGAGCAGGTCCGACTCGGCGATGGCGAAGTATCCCTGCGGCGTTTCGACCAGCAATGGAAGGACGCTGCGATACGGCCGGCCGGGCCGGCCGGCGGGGATCGCACTCAACCGAGTCTCGGGATACTGGCATTCCGCAGACGCCGATTCACGCCCCGCCCAGCACCGATAATCGTCAACAAACCGGAATTCCGTGAGTTCGTTGGTCAATACGAACTGTCCCAACCCCGAAGCCTCGGGCAGATCGTAACGAAAGGCCACACCGCCGTCATACGCCCGCACGATCAGCCCAAACGTTCGCGGACGCGGCCCGCGCTCTTCCAACGTCAGCCGCAATTCCCGCCAGCGGTCGGGCACGATGCGGCGATTGCCAAAAGGGTTCGTCCAGGTGCCATTGTGACGTTTCGTCGCCGCCTTCCGGATAACCGCCGCCGGCCCGAGCCTCGTGCCATCCTTGAATTCGAGCCCGAGCAGCGAATTGGTCAGCACCGGACGACCGCCGGCCTCGACCCGATAATGCAGGCCGCCGGCGTCGGAAACGATCACGGCCAGTCCGCGGCCCGGGGCCACGAGGCGGTGCTCAGCAGCGCGTGAACCGGCGGTCAGGGCAAGCATCGATAACAGGCAAATGAACGCATGGACAGTTCTCGGGCTTTCTCGAAGCAATCTCATTCTCATGCCGGCCGGTATGGCGGATCTCGGTCGGCCGGGAGTATTTTTACTCACTCGTCGCGGCGGGACCGTGCGTGCCACATTCTCAGGGCGACCACCGGACTCCAATATGACGTTTAGCATATTCGCGTCCGGCATGGTTTCGGGCATTTTCAACGGAAAGTCCGGGAATGCCTGCAATCGCTCGCCCTCCCGAATTCAACACAGCATTTTAACGACGATGGCGCCATTCGGCACGGGCGTGCAGGACCTGTCCCGGAAGTTCGCCGGCGACGGCGAATCGCTCCTGAACCTCCATCACTGGCGGTTCGAATAACGCGCCCGTCATGAACGGCTCAAACACCATGAACAACGGCACCAGAGCGACACGAGACTTCAGGAACCATCCGTCCCCACGCCGCATCCGGCATTCCATTCCCGAACGGTTCCGCCGAACGCTCATCCTGACAGCATCGCTTGGGCTCGTCACAACTGCCCACGCGGCCAACCCCATCATTCAGACGATCTACACGGCCGACCCCGCGCCGGTCGTTGCCGGCGACACGCTCTATCTCTATACGAGCCACGACGAGGATCAACTGGTGAACAACTTCTTCACCATGAAGGATTGGTGGCTTTTCTCAACAAAAGACATGGTCAATTGGACGGCGCATGGCGCAGTCGCCAGCCTTCGCAACTTCAAATGGGCGGGCTCCGGTTGGGGCGGCGGCTTCGAGAACGGCGCCTGGGCGCCCCACGCCATCGAGCGCGACGGCAAGTGGTTCCTGTATTGCCCGCTGCACGGGCGCGGCATCGGCGTGCTCGTCGCCGACAATCCGTTCGGGCCTTTTACCGATCCCCTTGGGAAACCCCTGATTGGCGGTCAATACGACAGCATCGATCCGGCGGCGTTTATCGACGATGACGGCCAGGCCTATCTCTATTGGGGCAACCCCAGATGCTGGTATGTGAAACTGAACAGGGACATGATCTCCTACGACACCAGTATCGGCGACAGGGGATTGGTGGTGCTGGATATGACGGTCGAGGAGTTTGGCAAGCGCAGCAGAGCGGATGAAAAGCGCGCCACAACCTACGAAGAAGGCCCGTGGCTCTACAAACGCGACGGCCTATACTACCTCTTCTTCGCAGCGGGCCCGATTCCGGAGCATCTGGGCTATTCCACCGGCAGCAGCCCCACAGGCCCATGGAAATACCGAGGCGTGGTGATGAAAACCCAGAGCGCGTTCACCATCCACCCCGGCGTCGTTGATTTCAAAGGCAAAACCTATCTCTTCTATCACAATGCGGGCCTGCCGGGAGGCGGCGGCTTCAAACGATCCGTCTGCGTGGACGAGCTCACGTTTAATCCCGACGGCTCGGTCAAAGAAGTCATCGCAACCCGCCAGGGCGTGTCGCCCGTCGCCACGCTCGATCCTTACCAGCGCGTCGAAGCCGAAACCATCGCCTGGGCTCACGGAGTCGAAATCAGGCGCTTTGGCCAACGGGACGTTGCGGTAACCGACATCGACGACGGCGACCACATCCTGGTACGAAACGTGGCATTCGGTGAAAGGAACCCGAAGACGTTCACCGCCAACCTGGCTGCGGAAAAAGCAGGCGGCACTATCGAAGTGCGGCTGGACAGTCTCACCTCCGAGCCGATCGCCACCATTCAGATCGGTGCGACAGGCAGCCTCGAACAGTGGAAGAGCTTTTCCACCCCGGTGAAGAGCGTGACAGGGGTGCACGATGTGTATTTCACGTTCAAGGTTCCCGACGGAGCCCGGTTTGACTTTGACCACTGGAAGTTCGAATAGTCCGGGGTCAAAGGATGCGACACCTGCGCAAGTGCCTGCCTTCACGCGGCATATGACAAGTCGCAGAGGGGCTCCGTGGCTCCGGCTGTGATGGAACCATCGACGTGGTGCACCGGCAGATGGCCGTCCAATGTGACGTTTAGCATATTCGCTAAAAAGGCAGTCCTGGGGCATTCTTCCCATACGCAGCGGTCTGCGCGCGGCTGCTGCCCGTTATCCGGTAATCTCGATGCGACGGCGCTCATACGGACAAATCATTAAAGCATTACACATCACGAAGATACGACACTCGCTGCATTCACAGGCAGTGCGTGAAGCCTCGCACGCTGATCGCCGCTCGGCGTTCACCCTGATCGAACTGTTGGTCGTGATCGCGATCATCGCCATCCTGGCCGCCATGCTGCTCCCGGCGCTGGGCCGGGCGAAACTGAAGGCAACCCAGGCGAATTGCCTCAGCAACGAGAAGCAGCTTGCCCTGGCGTTCACGATGTTTGCGGACGATAACAATGACCAGATCGTACCGTTTGCATCCGGCGGCGGCTTCTGGAATCCCCCGGCATTGGGCGGCAACCCCACGACCGCTCAGGCAGCCATCGAGCGCGCGCTGCAGGACCCGACTCAGAATCCGCTGGCACGATACATACCCACCCCGGGCGTTTACCATTGTCCGGGAGACACCCGCTTCAGAAAAGGCAGTCTTGCCGACGGATGGGCGTACGACAGTTACTCCAAGACTCAAAATGTGGGAGGCGAAAGCTACAACAACTACTTTGGCGCCGGCGGAACCTACACCAAGATGTCCGCAATCAAACAGGCCGCGAACACGTTCATCTTCTTCGAGGACGCCGACTGGCGCAACCGCAATATGGGCACCTTCGCCGTCCAATGGAACATCGCAGCCGGCTCATTCACCTGGGTGGACCCTCCTGCCATGTACCACGGCGACGTAAGCACCCAGGCCTATGCCGACGGCCACGCAACGCCGCATAAGTGGCGACATTCAGCCATCATCACCGCGGGAAAGCGGGCCGCCAATGGCCAGCAGGCGGATTACTTCGGCGGTCCCACCAGCGGCCCGGATTACGACTTCGTTCGCAGCCATTACCAGCATCCAAGGTGGAAGTAGGTAATTGCTGAAACACCCTGTTTTCGCCTGTAAGGAATCTCGCTCTCACGTGGCACACACATCTGTTTTCGCTACCCCCTGAATCTCCGTATCCCCTTAGACGCAATCAGCGGTTCAATTCTTCTGACAAAACTGGCGCCCTCAACTGGCCAGCTGCCCGTCGAGCACGCCTGCTGTTCCCGCTTGTCGCCCCTCAGCCAATTTGCCGCCATGGAACCGATCATACGCGCCCGGGTTTTCCCGTTACAGCCAACTTTTGACGCCAAAAATCGTCGCTAAGCCCCCTTGGTTAAGGTCAGATCTGAATGGCGGTTAGTTAAGGCCCAATCTTTTCTTGCTGAGGCGCTTGCGTCGCGGGGGATTGGGGAGGTTTTGAAGGACGTGTTGTGCGGTCAGTTGCTGTAGCTGCTGAAGGATATCCC